>ERZ777305.565-NODE-565-length-59679-cov-31.624094_pt1 | contig 59679 bp, 45 predicted proteins | sample MGYA00374965_ERZ777305 | MGnify/ENA primary metagenome ERZ777305 (study PRJEB29328, sample SAMD00013331) | mouse gut metagenome | study: EMG produced TPA metagenomics assembly of the Metagenome analysis of fecal microbiota from mouse which was promoted...
GTCGCCTTGGTGGGCCGTTACCCCGCCAACTAGCTAATGCGCCGCATGCCCATCCTCCGCCGGAATCACTTCCTTTTAACACCCGTGGGATGCCCCACTGGTGTACCACGCGGTATTAGTCCGGATTTCTCCGGGTTATCCCCCTGCGGAGGGCAGGTTGCATACGTGTTACTCACCCGTGCGCCGGTCGCCGGCAGAGCAAGCAAGCTTGCTCCCCGCTGCCCCTCGACTTGCATGTGTTAAGCCTGTCGCTAGCGTTCATCCTGAGCCAGGATCAAACTCTCCGTTGTTGCTTATCTCGTTTTTTTCTTTTCAAAAATTAACAAGGCAAGCCATTATGATTGTTTTGCCTTTCACGGCCTCCGACATAATCGGAACCGCCTCTCGGATTTAGTGCTGCCTGTGCAGAATTGACTCGAGACGTCGCCGCAGATTATAAATCTGCCTGCGTTGCTCTTGTACTACTCTTTCAGTCTATTGTAATCGTTTCAATGTTCTCTTTCGGGGCTTTGTGCCGGTGTTACCGTCTCAAAGCGAGTGCAAAGTTACGCCCTCAAATACCCCTCCTCCAAATTTTCAAAGACCTTTAACATTTAATTAACATTTCAAGGGGAACCTTTCATGTCACTTAATTGTTAAACACGTTTGATTGCCACAAAGTTACAACTTTTCGGCGAAACTCCAAGATTTTCGTCCAAATTGTACCTTGCGCCATCAATCACACTTGTCCCTAATTGCCAATTGAATTTTCATTTTTTCCCGGAGGCAATTTTCAGCACTGCGAAATCGCATTGTCATTCAAGGACACATCACGAGTCGCGATAAATCCATCATACATTAATATATAAGAGTCGGCTCCACAATCCCATCCATCACTATACGTTATATATCCCTTCAAGACTCAAAATTGGACTTTTCGGGAACGATTGTACTATATAGGGCAAATTATAAACTATCTTTGTGCTTCTTTTCGGCTCTATTGCAATTACAATCCGGCCAAAACAGCCAGCGAACAACAGAATATACCGCAAGATGGATTATCAATTCTCTAATGACAGATTTTACCAGGAGCTACGCCGCCAAAGCCGTTTGGCAAGCGACTATGGCGAACTGGAAGGACTTCTTGTACTTTCCCATTTCAACGCCGACGACATTTTCACAGACAGGCAACACAGCGAAATATACCCTCTCGATGGCGCTGCCGTGGTGATTGTAAGTAGAGGCAGTATCGCATTGACAAAAAACACACTCCACTTCGAGCTGCAAGGCCCGGCGTCGGTATTTCTTGAGCCTGGAGCGAAAATCGGACCATGGCTAACGGAATTCCGCGACTGCGACATGTACGTTATTTATATGACTCCGGAATTTCTGAAGGACCTGCATCTTTCAGTGAATGTATTCATCAGCGAGGAAATGCTTGAAATATCCCGGCCGTACATAGAACTGTCGGATCATGAAATCGCACAGGAGCTACGATATCTCAAAATTATCCGCAGCGTACTCTCCGACGAATTCAACCCGACCCTCAACCGGCACATACTCTCGTCGCTTGTTTCGTCGTTGTTCTACCAGAACAGCGTATACCATTTCAAACGAATCGGGAGCACCGTAATCGAGCGGACACCCAACCGACGCAGCAACTACGTGCGCGATTTCATGCGTCTGGTGCATCAGCACCACTCGCAGGAACGCTCCGTGCGCTACTACGCCAGCAGGCTGTGCGTATCGCCGAAATACCTTTCCGTTATCATCAAAGAAAGCACCGGACGTACCGCCGCAGCATGGATTGACTACTTTGTAATCAACGAGGCCAAGAACCTACTGAGATTTTCCGGCATGAATGTCCAGCAGGTGGCCTACTCCATGAATTTCTCCAACCAGAGCTCATTCGGCAAATACTTCAAGCATCTCACAGGGATGTCGCCCACCGACTTTCAACGCAGCAACTAACGCACCAAACAGAGTTTTCATACGTTATATAGACAGCGGTGGCGCATTAAAAAAAGCGCATCCGACAAAAAAACGCTTCAACTCCGAACTCAAATGAAAGGTAAAAATCTATTTATGACAGCTCTGATAATGCTGGTTGCCGGCGTAGCGATGATAATCACAAGCGACACTCTCGCGAGCGCGCACATTGTCGTCGGCGGTGGCATCCTTTTCATTCTGGCAGGCATTGCCAACATGCTGTTTTTCCTGGGCGCACGCGATCACCACGGACACGTCCGCACCGGCGCCTTCGGGAGTGCGGTAGGCTGGGTGGCAAGCGCAGCAGCCATCGTTCTCGGCACAGCCATGCTGCTGTTCCAGCAGACATTCTTACCGCTGGTGTCGTTCATTTTCGCAGTAATGGTACTGTTCGCCGCAATATACCAGACGTGCCTGCTGCTTTTCGGGACGCGGCCTATGCGCCTCAGCCCCTGGTTCTTCATAGTGCCCATGTTTCTGCTTGTAGCCGCAAGCTACATCTTCCTGAAGAGGGGCGACATCAACACTACCGACCAACACATTATGCTGATATCGGGATGCGCATTCACCCTCTTCGGAATTGTCTCGATTGTCGAAGGCATCATCATAGCACACGGCAACCGCCGCATCGACAAAGCGGCACAGGCAAAGCCCGAACCGGCTCACACGCCAGACTACAATATTGAAAAAGATACCACCGCATCCGATCTGCCAACAGAAGCAAAAATAACAGAAACCCAGCCCACAGACGTGCGTCCGGCAGAATCACAGCCGACAAACGCCGACGGCACCGACAACACAAATGACAGAGCCGACTTTTATGGGAATTGAGAACCCGATGGTGTGGTTCGACCTCGACGACACCATATGGGACATGAGCGGCAACAGCACCATCGCCCTCACCGAAATATACAACACCAATCGCATTGTCAGCAGCGCCTTCGGAGCCTCAGGGCTCCAAGGCTGGCTCGACTGCTATCACAGCATAAACAGAAAACTCTGGGAAAAGTACGACAACAAGGAGATTGGCCGCAGCACTCTCCGGCTTGAGCGTTTCGCCCAACCTCTGATATGTGCGGGCATGAACCGCAAGGAAGCCGAAAAACTGTCGCGCGAGCTTGATGGCGAATACCTGCAACTGCTTGGCGACTGCCCGGGACTGATAGACGGCGCCACCCAGGCAATCGCCGCCATCCAGACACGCGGGCTTCGGACAGGAATAGTAAGCAACGGATTCCGCGAGGTACAGTACCGCAAACTCCAGTCGGGAGGTCTGAACGGGTTGTTTTCGCCAATAATACTCAGCGATGATGTCGGATGCAACAAACCCGATTCTGAATTTTTCCGCCATGCAGAACAAACAGCCCAAACAGACCCGGCGCACTGTATCATAATAGGCGACAACGCCCGCTCCGACATTGCGGGAGCCATCGACGCCGGATGGGGTGGCGCCATATGGCTGGCAGATACTTCGACACCCATTCCCGAATGCCTCAGACAGCGACCGGGACGCTGGCTGAGAATCCACCACATGGCGGATCTTGCAAAAATCCGGTAACGACTTCCCTCAAGCGCCCGCAGACATCCTGCCACACCATAACTGCAACACCGGACTTTCCGGGGAAGCTGTGTTCAAATCCGGAACAGCGGCATCTGCGAAAACCGCCGCCGTTAAACCAATCATTGATTTTGCTCCTGCCGGCTGAACCTATATACAGCCGCAAAACAAACATTATTTGCGGGTTAGGCTATTTTTATCGGGTATTTTTGCTCTTGATTGAAAAAAAATTATGATATTTGCACCTGCAAAAAGCGGAGCAACCTGCCGACAAGCAGGCCACAGCCTCTATTTTGGCAATACAAGGAGCTCTCCTCCAACCTGAAAACCAACACATCAAATAAATTCACAGCAATGACAAAAGCCGACATTGTCAACGAAATCTACAAAAGCACGGGCATCGACAAAGCCGCTGTCCTCACCACAATCGAGCGGTTCATGGAAGTAGTGAAAGACTCTCTTGCCAACGGTGAACACGTATATCTCCGCGGTTTCGGTAGCTTCATTATCAAAACACGTTCCGAGAAGACAGCCCGCAACATCTCCAAAAACACCACCATCATCATCCCTGAGCACAAAATCCCCGCTTTCAAGCCCGCACGCGTGTTCATGGAAGAGGTTAAGGAAAGCAAATAAGACAACCGAAACCATTGCCGCAGCAAAGCTCACAGCCGGATAGCGGCTTATACAATATTAATCACTCAAACCCTAGCAACAATGCCCAGCGGAAAGAAAAGAAAAGGCCACAAAATGGCTACCCACAAACGCAAAAAACGCCTAAGGAAAAACCGTCACAAGAAGAAATAAGGCGCACGGAATCTCACAGCGGCAAGGCCTGCTCATCGCAGGCATGCCCAAGAGAAACCCACACACCCTTGCACAATGCGCCCTGCAGCCTTGTGAGGATTACGGCCTATAAAGAATACCGACAGACACGCAGACGCACCGGGGAGAATCCCAGTTGCGTCGGCGCGTTTTGTCGTCTCATGAAGTGAACAAAGGTATTCCTCCGCCGGCCACCCCATCCCCGCATAAGCCAGGGCAGATCCTTTCAAACCAAACCCACACAACAATGAAAAGCGAACTCATCGTAGACGTCCAGTCATCGGATGTATCGATAGCGCTTCTGGAAGAAGGCCGACTTGTGTCGCTTCAGAAAGAACAGCGCAATATCGCATACGCCGTCGGCGACATTTACCTTGCCAAGGTGAAGAAGCTCATGCCGGGACTGAACGCTGCATTTGTGAATGTGGGCTATGAAAAGGATGCATTCCTACACTACCTCGACCTGGGAGCGAACTTCGGCTCATACTCCGAATACTTCCAGAAACTCCTTGCCGACCGCCGCAAGCGCCCGCAACTGGAACAGATAAAGCTCAAACCCGAAATCGACAAGCACGGCTCCATCACCGATGCCATCGAACAGGGCCGCGAACTGCTGGTGCAGATTGTGAAAGAGCCAATATCGTCGAAGGGCCCGCGACTGACAACAGAGCTGAGCTTCACCGGCCGCTATATGGTGCTGACACCCTTCTGCGACAAAATATCCATTTCGCAGAAAATCAAAAGCACCGAAGAGAAAATGCGCCTGCGCAGGCTTATGGAAAGCATGAAGCCGCGCAACTTCGGCATCATAGTGCGCACCTCGGCCGAAGGGAAAAAGGCCGAAGACCTCTATACCGAACTCAAGACATTGCTCAAGGCCTTCGACGAATGCTGTGCCAAAGCACAGCGCGTGCAGCCGCCGGCTCTTGTCTTTGAAGAAGAAAGCCGCATCGTGGGCATGCTCCGCGACGTATTCAGCCCCTCTTTCGAAAGCATATACGTCAACGATCCCGACACCCACGCACAGATTCAGAACTATGTAAGTCTGATTGCCCCCGAGCGTGCCGACATTGTGAAACTCTACACAAAGAGCGAACCCATCTTCGACCATTTCAGCATTACACGCCAGATAAAGTCGTCGTTCGGGAAAACAGTGTCGTTCAAGAACGGTGCATACATCATCATAGAGCATACCGAAGCGCTCCATGTGGTCGACGTAAACTCCGGCAACCGCACAAAAGCGAGCAATGACCAGGAAACCAACGCCCTGGAAGTGAACCTGCGCGCCGCCGACGAAATAGCTCGCCAGCTGAGACTTCGCGATATGGGCGGAATAATCGTGGTCGACTTCATAGACATGGCCAAAGCCGAACACCGGCAGCAGCTCTACGACCACATGCGCGAAATCATGGCGAACGACCGCGCCAGGCACAACATTCTGCCACTGAGCAAATTCGGCCTCATGCAGATTACCCGCCAGAGAGTCCGCCCAGCGCTCGACATCACCGTGGCCGAAACATGCCCGTCGTGCTTCGGACGTGGCGAAGTGCAGCCATCACTGCTGTTCACCGACACACTCTACGAAAAACTGGAGTACATAGTGCGCGACCTCGGCAAACGCGATTTCACCCTCTTCCTGCACCCCTTCGTCGAAGCATACGTAAAAAAAGGTCTGTTCTTCAACCTCTACCGCACATGGCGGCGGAAACTCGGAGGACGATTCAAAATCATCGCCGACCAAAGCCTGGCATACCTGCAGTACAGAGTAGTCGATGCCGAGGGCTGTGAACTGCAGCTTCAGGCGGAAAAGGATCTGAACCAGAGCTCCGTTACAAAGACCGAACAGAAAGCCCGCAACCGCGCAGGCAACGACGACGAAACCACCCGCGGCAGCCAGCGCAAAGAACAGCCGAAAGGCAACGCGCCAGCAGCCCGGAAACAGCAGCCACAGCAGAAACAGGACAACGACGACAAACCGTCCAGGCAGGAGAAAGCGCAGCCCGACACAAAGGCCGCCAAAAAACCGGCAACTCCGGCTACACAGGCCCCACAAGCTCCAAAGCAGAACAAACAGCAGGAGGCAACCCTGCTGCTGCCTGCCCACGAAGAATCCACGGCGCCCAAGACAACATCGGTTCAGGCCATTCCCCAGCACGACAGCATCGAGGACAACCCCGCAACAACCGCCACAGACAACCTGCCTGAAAACACATCGGCAGAGGCAGAAATTGCGACTGAAAACGGAACAGCACCCGGCGCGCCTGCAAAACTCACCAAGAGCCAGCGCCGGCGCCGTGCCCGCAAGCGCTCCCGCGAAGCCGCAAAAGCGGCTCTGGCGGAATCCGCAGAAACAGTCGAAGCAGAAGACGCTCCCATGCAGGAACAACCTGCCGACTAACAATAAACAAAAAACCAAGGAATACATCCCAAGCCCACATCCGACGCTCCGCCCCAGGCAGAGCGTCGGATTTTTCAGCCGCAACACGCGCAAGACACAGCCAACATATATTCATCGTTTATCAGCCTGTTTACGCACCGTTTGTGGAAAAATAGCGTGGCCAACTTGCACAAATCGCCAAATTCTTCGTAAATTTGCAAACCTCCGCAGGTGCAAAACCTCCGGCGCGACCTTGAAAATAAAACACACAACAATATTATTATGAGTACCGAAACAAAACGAGTCTACACCTTCGGCGACGGCAAAGCCGAAGGTAATGCCGAAATGCGGAACCTGCTCGGCGGCAAAGGCGCCAACCTTGCCGAAATGAACCTTCTGGGCATGCCAGTTCCTCCAGGCTTCACCATCACCACAGCAGTGTGCAATGAATACACACAGTATGGCCGTGAAAAAGTTGTAGCCGAAATCCGCAACGATGTGGAAAAAGCCATTGCCCACGTAGAAGAACTCACCGGAAAGAAATTCAACGATCCCGCCAATCCCCTTCTGGTGTCGGTACGTTCTGGCGCCCGCGCCTCCATGCCCGGCATGATGGACACCGTGCTCAACCTCGGCATGAACGATGCCACCGTGGCATCGCTTGCCGAAAAAAGCGGCAACCCCCGCTTCGCATGGGACAGCTACCGCCGTTTCGTGCAGATGTACGGCGACGTTGTTCTCGGCATGAAGCCCAAGAGCAAGACCGACATCGATCCCTTCGAGGAAATCATGGACAAAGTCAAGGAAGAGAAAGGCTACAAACTCGACACCGAACTCACCGTCGACGACCTCAAGAACCTCGTAGTACTCTTCAAATCCGCCGTTAAGGAATACACCGGCAAAGACTTCCCCGACAATGCATGGGAACAGCTCTGGGGCGGCATCTGCGCCGTATTCGACAGCTGGATGAACGAACGCGCCATCATCTACCGCCGAATGAACCAGATTCCCGAAGAATGGGGAACCGCAGTGAACGTTCAGGCAATGGTATACGGCAACATGGGCAACAACTCCGCCACCGGTGTTGCCTTCAGCCGCGATGCAGCCACCGGTGAAAACCTCTTCAACGGCGAATACCTCATCAACGCACAGGGCGAAGACGTGGTAGCCGGCATCCGCACCCCCCAGCAGATCACCATCGAAGGCAGCCGCCGCTGGGCAGCTCTCCAGGGCATCTCCGAAGAAGAACGCCAGAGCAAATATCCCTCGCTCGAGGAATCCATGCCCGTGTGCGCCAACGAACTCTTCGCAATCGCCGACCGTCTGGAAGCATACTACAAAGACATGCAGGATATGGAATTCACCATCCAGGACGGCAAACTCTGGATGCTCCAGACCCGCAACGGCAAACGCACCGGCGCCGCCATGGTCAAAATCGCCATGGACCTGCTCCGTGCCGGCACCATCGACGAGAAAACCGTGCTGAAACGCATGGAACCCCAGAAACTCGACGAACTCCTGCACCCCGTCTTCGACAAAGCTGCCGTAAAACGCTCCATGGTCGTAGCAAAAGGACTTCCCGCATCTCCCGGCGCCGCTTCCGGCCAGGTAGTGTTCTCCGCCGAAGAAGCCGAAGCCTGGCATGAGAAAAAACGCAAAGTCATTCTGGTGCGCATCGAGACATCCCCCGAAGACCTCCGCGGTATGGCAGTTGCACAGGGCATCCTCACCATGCGCGGTGGCATGACCTCCCACGCGGCAGTCGTTGCACGCGGCATGGGCAAATGCTGCGTTTCCGGAGCCGGCGAAATAAAAGTCGACTATGTTGCCAAGACAGTCGAAATGGGTGGCAAGACCTACAACGAAGGCGACTGGATTTCCCTCAACGGTTCCACCGGTGAAGTCTACGACGGCCAGGTGCCCACCACCGAACCCGTACTCGACGGCGACTTCGCAGCCATCATGAACCTCGCCGACAAATTCACCCACACTCTGGTGCGCACCAACGCCGACACCCCCCGCGACGCACGCCAGGCACGCAAATTCGGCGCACAGGGCATCGGCCTGTGCCGCACCGAGCACATGTTCTTCGAAGGCGACCGCATCAAAGCCGTTCGCGAGATGATTCTCGCCAGCGACCTCGAAGGCCGCAAAACTGCGCTTGCCAAGCTCCTGCCCATGCAGCGTGGCGACTTCGAAGGCATCTTCGAAGCTATGGACGGATTCGGAGTAACCATCCGCCTGCTCGATCCCCCGCTGCACGAATTCGTACCCCACCAGACAGCAACCCAGAAAGAACTCGCCGACGAAATGGGCATCACCCTGGCCGAAGTAAAAGCCAAGGTAGACTCTCTGGAAGAATTCAACCCCATGCTCGGCCACCGCGGCTGCCGTCTGGGAATCACCTACCCCGAAATCACCGAAATGCAGACCCGCGCCATCATCGAGGCCGCTCTCGCCTGCAAATCCCGTGGCATCGACGTGCATCCCGAAATCATGGTGCCTCTGGTAGGCTCCCTCAAGGAACTCCAGAACCAGGCCAACGTGATCAACGCCACCGCAGTCAAAGTATTCGAAGAGAAAGGCGACTCCGTGCCTTACCTCGTAGGTACCATGATTGAAGTGCCCCGCGCCGCCCTCACCGCCAACGAAATCGCACAGGTAGCCGACTTCTTCAGCTTCGGCACCAACGACCTCACACAGATGACATTCGGCTTCTCTCGCGACGACGCTCCCAAGTTCCTTAAATTCTACAAGGACCACGGCGTAATCAAGACCGACCCCTTCGAAGTCCTCGACCAGGTTGGCGTCGGCCAGCTCGTTCGCATGGGCGTGGAAAAAGGCCGTAGCGTGAAACCCGAACTCAAAGTAGGCATCTGCGGCGAACACGGCGGCGAACCCTCCAGCGTAATCTTCTGCGCCAAACTCGGCATGAACTATGTAAGCTGCTCACCGTTCCGCGTGCCCATCGCCCGCGTAGCTGCGGCGCAGGCAGCCATCGAAGAATAAGCGATAGATACTTAAAATAAGCCACTTAGGCGATAAACCCTCTACTCCAGAGGCTTATCGCCTAAAGTTTTTTTAATGTTTTATACATTTAGACACAATAGCGTATAATAATAAACGAATCTAATATTTGGGAATGATTTGAGGGATTCATATTTTTAGAAGAGGGATTAGAACATAAAGAGTGAAGGTATTGTTATATGAATACTTTTGTTTAACTTTGCACAAAATTCTAATAATATGGATTACGGAAACACCATTACGATTTAACGTAGTCTATCTTGAAGAGGCTATTAATTTTATTACATCACTTGATGAGAAGGTCAGGGCAAAGATTGCCTATAACATTTTCGTTAGCCAACATGAGAACAATGCAGAGCTGTTTAAGAAATTGAATGATTGTATTTGGGAATTCAGGACAAATTACAAAGGAATGGCTTATCGTCTGTTTGCTTTTTGGGACAAGGAAAGTCGCTCAATGGTCGTAGCAACACATGGATTAATAAAGAAAAGCCAAAAGACACCTCCGAAAGAGATACGGAGAGCGGAGGAGCTAATGAAAATGTATTACGCATCAAAACAAGAATGACATATGGGCAAAATGAAAATTTACACACAGGAAGAAATGCTCGACAAAAGCCTCGGCCCAAAAGGATGCCCTGCTCGTGATGACTACGAAGCAAAAACAGAGGATTATCTCTTGGGCATGACTATCCGCCGTGCACGCGAATCCCAGCACCTTACCCAAGAAGAACTCGGTGCACGTATTGGCGTGCAGAAAGCCCGAATCAGCAGTATAGAGCGAGGTGCCAACATAACGCTCTCAACCCTTCGGCGCATATTCAAGGCTCTTGACCTTGAGGTAAAACTTGATATACCAAATATGCAACCTATAATACTTTAAGCACAATCGTATACTGACAATGACCATAGAAGAAAGCAGACGCGCCAACCGGTTGCGCCTGCTTTTTTTATTGGATTGGCTAAACGATAACGAAGATATTCTTAAAGACATTTTGGCCTTGCGTGGTATTTCGTCAGCATTTTTTAACTATGCGTGAATTTGCAACTATAAATAATAGTTATAACTTTGCGATATAGTTGTATCATTTATGGAAAAACTGACTGCCAAAGAAGAGGAAGTTCTTGGTTTCTTCTGGAAACACGGGGCTATGCCGGTGAGAGACATCGTAAAATTATACGATGCCCCAAAGCCGCATTTCAATACGGTATCGACTATTGTCCGTTCGCTTGAGGAGAAGGGCTATGTAGGCCATACGCCAAAAGGAAAGAGCTTCATATACCATGCCATTGTGGGCGAGGAAGACCTCGGGAAAAAATCGTTAAGCTCGATTGTCGGACAATACTTCAAGAACTCATATCTGAGAGTGGTTTCATCGTTTGTAGAAGACGGCAATATCCCTATCGAGGAGCTGAGGAAGCTGCTTGATGAAGTCGAACATAAAAATGACAAATCATGAGTGCCGCGTTTGCCTATTCTCTGGTGGTATCGACCATGCTTATGTTCCTGTATCCGGCTGTGTACCTCACTGTCAGCCGGAACAACCGCTTCCGGTTTAACCGCACGATGCTTATATCAGCATTAGTGATATCGTTCACCGTGCCTGCGATAATGTCTGCTAATATCAATGTGCATGAGGCTTTACCTGCCGGAGCCTACATGGTCGGCGATGCCACAATCGAGAAAGCCACACAGGCGCTTAGACATACAGGGACCGCCATTCACATAATTCCTGTACTGTTGGGTGTCTATTATTGCGGCATCGTAGTGCTGGCAATGAAAACAGCATATTCATTATTTTCTCTGGCATGGCTTAAGCGCGGTTGCCGGAAAGAGTTATATGAAGGCCATACATTATATATCCACCAGGACAAACGGATATCACCTTTCAGTTTCGGCAGGACCATATTCATCTCGGAAACGGACCATATCGATGCAATTCTGCGGCACGAATCCGGCCATATACACGCCAACCACTGGGTAGATATCCTGATGGTGGAATTGACATGCATATTTTTGTGGTATAATCCTTTCGTGAGGCTATATAGGAATCTCATGAAACTGAATCATGAATTCGAGGCCGATTTTCATGTGATAAGCGGCGGAATGGGCATCTCTGACTATCAGCATCTGCTCATCACAAAGGCTATGGGCCGCAGGACTATGCCTCTGGCAAATAGTTTCGCAACACAAGGCCGAATATTCCGCCGGCGGGTACTGCTTATGGGCAAAGGCAAAACTCCGACTGCAAGGAAACTGTCGGGAGTGCTTGTCATACCTTCATTAGTCATCGCAGTCGCTCTCATAAATCACCCGATATTGGCAAATACCATATCGGGAATCAAGAATTTCCATAACTCCGGCATTATTGATACTCCACCGGCCATGGCAATACAGGAAGGCGAAGGAACAGAACCGGCCAAGACTGTCCTCCCCTCCCCGATAACTGATCAGAAGCCATTGGCCAAAACATTGAAATACGCCATCACGTACGATAACAGAGAGGATGCGCCACTAAACGCAAATCTCAGAATCACAATCGACAATGAAGGCAGGATTCTTAACACCGGGATATCAGGTGAATATTCATCGGAATTCTGGATAGCCGTCAACGAGGCCTTGTCGGGTCTTACATTCGAGCCGGCGCTCGACAACGGCAAGCCCATTCAGATTACCATCGTACTGCCTGTAAAAAAAGAATAAAAAATAGCATCAATAATGTGCCGCACCTCACTGAACTTACAGTGAGAATGGTCTTTACACACCTTTCGCAACCATCATGAAGCAAGCTAAGCACCATATTATCTGCGCCTTACTACTTATTGCACTATGCAACCCCTCAGTAGCTGCCCGGACTGTTGTACAAGGTGCTGTGAGAATCGATGGCGGCACCGGAGTCGATATGGCGAACGTCGTTGTTTCTCCGGCCAATTCGCCCAAAACTATCCTCGGCTCTACATTCACAGCAGAGAACGGAAGTTTCAGCCTAACGGTAAACTGCGACTGCGACAGCCTTGTAATTATGGCATCGGGCATGGAGATATCGCCGGCATCCATCACTGTCCCAAACCGCTCGGGAGCTTACGACATTACAGTGGAAAAACGGGCTTTCGAGCTAAGGGAGGTCGTTGTAAAGGCCAAGAAGATTTATTCTCAGGGAGATACCATCGACTATAATGTAGCCTCCTTCCTCTCGCAGTCCGACCGGTCGATAGCCGATGTGCTGCGGAAAATGCCCGGTATAACGGTGTCGGATGCCGGACAGGTGTCCTATCAGGGCAAACCTATCAAGAACCTTTATATTGAAGGCCTCGACCTCATGAAAGGGCACTATGGCATAGCCACCAATAACATCGACCCCAACAATATCGCCACAGTTCAGGTTTTGGAAAACCATCAGGACATAAAGGCTCTCAAAGGGCTGCGTCCGGAGGAACAGGCTTCGATTAACCTGCGGCTAAAAGAGGGAGTCAAGGGTGTGTTCAATCTCATTGCGACACTCGGAGGAGGCTATGGCGGTGAAGGACTTTGGAACAATTCTGCGATAGCAACGTATTTCCGCCGTAACAGTCAGTTTCTTGCCACTTACAAAGGGAACAACACCGGCGAAGACCTGTCGCAGGAACTGTATTCCTTCGATAACGATTATTCGCGCACAAGCAATATCTCGACTATCTCCATGCCGTCTGCTCCGGGTATCGACAAGCGTTTTTATTATTTCAACCGCTCGCACAACGCCACATTCAACAACGTATATCGCGTAGGCAAGTCGGGAGAATTAGGTATCAACGCCGCCTATCTGAACGACCGCGACACGAGGCAGAGCCATTCGGCGACCACCAATTACCTGCCCGACGGCGGAATGAATGCCGTTGATGAAATGATGAACGGCACAGCACGTATGCAGAAAGCATACGGCGACCTGACATATATGAACAACGGCGATGAAAACTATCTCAAAGAGCAGCTTAAATTTGATTGGAGTACTATCGATGCCGACAGCCGTATTGTAGCCGGAGGCGACAATGTAAGCCAGATTGGTAAGACCGACACTTACCGCCTGCTCAACAAATTTCACATGACGCACCGCAATACCTCCGACCGTGGTTTTGAGATTTCGTCGCTTGTCAATTTGGAAAAACGGCCGCACAGTCTGTCTGTTTCGCCCAATCTGTTCCCCGACATCATACCGGGTGATATGCTGTATCAGCATGTGGATTACCGCAATATATCCACCGAGAACCGTGCTGGATTACTTTCGGCGTTCAAGGTTGGCAATTTCACGCTTCACCCCTCGGTGATAGTCAACTATCATCACAATTCACTTGAAAGTCGACTTGACGCAACGGACAACGACCTGACGCTCGACTATCTCGATGCCGGAGTTGGAGCAGAAATGATGTTCAGCACCCGAAAGATCCACACTGCGCTCTATTTGCCGTTAAAATACCGCCTGTTCCGGCTCAACAACAGACTTGACGGCGACATTACCGACAAAAACCGTTTCCGTGTCGAGCCGTCGCTCAACTTCACATACAAATTCAACAGCAGCCATAACCTCAAAGCATCGGCAATGCTGAACTATATGACACCCTCGATTGAAACGCTGTATTCCGGGCATATATTGACATCCTACCGCCAGTTGTCGGCTTACGATGTGGCAGGGCTGTACGAAGGCATGAATCAGCTTTACTCATTAGGCTACGATTTCAAGAACATTCTTTCTATGAGTTTCGCCGGAGCGGAGGTTTCATGGAACAGACAATCGCCCGAAGTGCTATATGGCTCCTATTACGACGGCATCGTGCAGCGCACCATCAGCCGCCGCACATCTGAGAACGGAGATATGCTCTCGGCTAAAATCCATGCGAGTCAGGGATTCGACTGGCGACGCCTGAAAATCGGAGCTTCGGTCACATTTTCTTATTACGACAGTCCGCTGCTCGTTCAGGACGAGGTGGTGCGCTACTCCGGCAAGAGTATAGGAGTGAACGCCGACATCAGTCTTACACCGTTCAAATGGCTTGGCGTGTCTTATCAAGGCAACTATTCACAGTCGGCGACACAGCAGAAAGGCTATGATAGATTCCCATGGCTGCGCACAGTGACGAACAAGGCTTCTCTCGACTTTACAATTCCCGGAGGCCTTACGCTGACTACATCGCTCTACCATTACTACAACAACTTCAACGCCATCGACAAGTCTTTCCTGCTTCTTAATGCCGAGGCGAAGTATACCATAAAGCGTTTCAGCTTTACGCTGTCGTGCGACAACCTGCTCAACCGCAAGTCGTATGTGTATTCCAGTCTTTCCGCTCTCACGGAGTCAAAGGCAATCTACAACATACGCCCTCGCAGTGTGTTGCTCAAAATCAGATTCAGAATATTCTAAAAACCACAGTTATGAAATATCTATTATCTCTACTTTTTGTTTTCCTGTGGATTACAGGTGTAGCACAGGAAACCTGTTCACGAATTATTGACCGCGCTACTCCTGTCGATACGGCGAGATACAAGGTTACATATTCGCTGAAATATAAATTCCACCCCGACCAACGGGACGTCCTCAACGACACAAGGATTGTGCAGATAGGTAAACGTAGCGTCAAAGATTACAGCGACATAATCAACCACTTCGATTCGTTGGCTACCGAACAAATACGTCGTGGAGCTGATTCATATTCCAATGTGTCAGGTCATCCGTGGCCTTTGGAAATCATCAGACCCGTTCGGGGAGAGAAAGCCGATTTGAAATACCGGCTGTCAATATCCGCTTTCTTTGTCTATTCTGATTCCATTCCGTCGTTGGAATGGAATTTCAGCAGTGAAGAAACCGAATCGATTATGGGCTATGACTGCCGTAAAGCGACTGTTGACTTTGCCGGACGCACTTATACAGCATGGTTTACACCTGAAATCCCTTTGCCTTTCGGGCCTTACAAATTCGGAGGTCTGCCCGGTCTTATCCTAAAAATAGAAGATGCTGAAAGACAATTTGTCTGGGAGGCAATCGGATTTGAACGCACGAACAATCCCATAATGGAATATACATACCGTGACGGCAACGATAAACGATGCTCGGCAACCGATGTTGAAAAAACTCTTGTACGCTATTTCAAATCGCCTGTCGGTTTTATGATTTCAGAGATGGGCGGAGATAGTAACAAGGTTCATATTGTCGGCAAGGATGGCAAGGTGATGAATAATGCCGATGCAACCCGAATGTCAGTTCCATATATACCGCTCGAATTGGAATGAAGATAATGCATATAATCGCGCTCGCCATGCTTATGTCGGGATGCGCCAACGCTCAGCCGACTTCGACAACTACGAAACTCCACCTGGCAGGAGAGCCATTACCGGCTATCAGGCACATGATCGACATGAAAGCGTCGGGCGACACATTGATGTTTGTATTCGAGTGTGAAGATGGATATGGACAGCGGTTTCTCCGCCGAGCGCTCATCGACCGCAACAGCAACACACTGGAAGTCAGCTTAGATATGGGCAAGCGGAAAGACGGATATTATATCTCATATATGCCATATCCCTTCGTTGCCGACAACGGTACAATACAGGTGATTGGTCAGGACGACTGCGAAATCTATACTGTCCGAAACGATACAGCACTATGCAGAACAATGCAATATCTAATGGACAACAACAGTTCTGTACCCTTCCCAATCTCGCAATATGCCCAGGATGTATTTATGACCGGCTCCGGGAAATATGTTTTCATAGGCCGTGAACCCAACGGTGGCCGCCAATATGCGATGATTGCCGACCTGAATTCTTCGGAAATACACCCTGTCAGGCAAATCGGCATATCTCCCGAGCTGCAGGAATGGATGCCGAATGCAGGTGAAATGGCGTATTCGGGTAAACATGGTCTACTGGCTTTTGCTTACCGCTTGCATCCTGTAATAGAGATATTCGGGCTGGACGGAACTATGCTCAATACCATAGAAGTATCAGAGCCAACATTCGACCCCGCCACGCTTGATGAAGCGGACTTCGAGCAGCTGAATCCATTGCACTTCGCCGACATAAGCGCCACTGATGATTATATCTATGCTCTATACCGTGGCCGCGCATATGGCCAAGTTGGAGAATCGACAATCTATCGGCTCGACTGGCATGGCAATGTAACCGCACGGCATGCCATCGACGACAATATCTCAAAAATCTCAGTCATCGACGCCGACACACTGATTGGCTGGACCGGCCTCGATTTCGTTTTAATATCACTTTAATTGCTGTTATGAAGAGCCACGTAGCCGTGCCGGATTATTACCTCAGCAATGGTAATTCAGAGTCTGTTGAATAAGGCTCATATTTAATCCATTCCTTTATGCCGGAATCTTTCTGCCTGCGTGGCACCTGATAGGTTTCGCCGCAGCCATTGAGCTGTATGTTCCCCGGCTCGAATGAAATCAGCGACCAGTATATGCCTCCGTCGGGGCTGAATGTGCATGTATTGGGCTGAAATTTGGCATTGTCGATTTCCAGATCGTTCCTGCAGAAAGCAAGGTTGCCGGGCATGATGTGCATCGTATATTCGCCTGTGTTGTTGTTTTTCATCATGCGTATATTCTGGGAAAACAGTGTTCCCTTGTTGTTGTTTCGTGCCGCGGCAGCCCTGATATAAACCATATACGGGCTTACCAGATAAACAAACATATGGCGATTGGTATTTATTTCGCAGAATGTCTGATTCTCGTCTGCGCCATAGTCGACACCGAGTCTCCACTGTTGCAGACATTTACCGACCGATATATCCGCCCGGCAATCGTCCATTTCATACGGTTCGACCGTGGCTATATCCTCAACCTTTTCAAGTTCAAGACCATTTATATTCAGGACACTGCCTGCTGCGGATATAGCCAATGGCTCCACTTCGGCGGGAAACGAAACCGAACCGTCCGGCGCAAAAACGGTTTTATGACGCAATCCTGACGCAGGAACCTCAAGGATAGCCTGCATGGTGCTGTCTTTCTGAAAATATACGATGCATACCGAATCGGTGATAACGGCTTCGGCACTGTCGTTAGCATAAACACCCCTGTATAAAGAAAGATTGGTCGCGGCCAAGGCTGCGACAGCCGAAAGCATACCGACGATAAATATCAAAAGCTTTTTCATCACAGTTTATAGAATTGTCCATAATAGAGACACAAAATTACATAAATTGTTACACAGTGCAGCCACTCCATTGCATGTGCATAGGCGAGAAAACATCTATTGACAAGCCGATGATGTATTTGCCGTATTCTACGATTTTTTTTTATTGCTGTCCGGTAAAAAAAGACAAAATCATATATTCTCTACAAATATAATAAGTTACACCTGTTTTACGAAAAAGGGCTTGTCATTTGAGGCGATGTGAAATTGGTAGCATTAAGCATCAAAAAGCCCTTAAAAGACATCTATACGAGTCTGTTTCATGCTGTATGAGATAAAAATAGTCCATTTCCTATCATGTCAAAGTTTTACCGGACAGCAATAATTTTTTTTGTAACTTTGTGAACAGAAACCAAAGGCGTCCGAGCGGCAGCCATGCCTACCGAGGGCGCCATAACCGATGCCAAACATGACACACCGCCTAACTGCCTTTGCCGCCCTGGCAGCCATTGCCGTCGGCGCTTCCGCCGGAACCGCTCCGGCACATGCCAATCCGTTCCTGACGGAATACAACACACCGTACCAGATTCCGCCGTTCGGCAGCATTGAGTACTCCGACTATATGCCTGCCCTTCGCGCCGGCATTGCCCAGAAGCAACAGCAGATCCGCGATATCACATCCAATCCGGAAACGCCTACCTTCGACAACACAATAATGCCGCTGGAGCGCTCCGGAGAAATCATCGACCGCGTGGCAGCCGTGTTCTTCGCCCTCGACGAGAGCAACAACTCACCGGAGATGGTGGCTATCGCGGAGGAATTCTATCCTATGTACTCGCAGTTCTCCGACGAGATCACCATGGACGACGCCCTCTTCCAGCGCATACGCAGCCTCTACGAGCGTCGCGACCAGCTGGGGCTGTCGCCCGACCGCCGCAAGGCCGTGGAGGACTACTATAAAGTGTTCGCCCGCAACGGTGCACTCCTCGATGCCGCTGCCAAGGACAGCCTCAAGGCTCTCAACACCGAACTCACCGAACTATACCTCACATTCAACCGCAACCTGCTTAACGCCACCAACGCATTCTCCGTTGTGGTCGACGACAAATCTGCCCTTGCCGGACTGCCCGACGGCAGCATAGCCGTCGCCGCCGAAGAAGCCGCCAGCCGTGGCCTCGGCGAAGGACACTGGGTATTCACCCTCCACGCACCCAGCCGCCTGCCGTTGCTGCAGTATGCCGACAACCGCGACCTCCGCAAAAAGATATACCAGGGCTATACCACCCTGGCAAGCAGCGGCGAATACAACAACTTGCCGGTAATCAGCCGCATCCTGCAGGTGCGTGCTAAAAAAGCCGCGCTTCTGGGATTCGAGAACTACGGCGCCTACATGACCAGCAATGTCATGGCCAAGACTGTCGGAGCCGCCGAAGACCTGCTCATGCAGATCTGGCGCCCGGCCGTGGCCCGCGTACAGGCCGAGGTTGCGGAAATGCAGCAGCTCGCCGACAGCGAAAACGCAGGCATAACAATCGAACCCTGGGACTACTATTACTACGCCGAGAAAGTACGCCGCAAGAAATTCAACCTCGACGAAAACGAGGTCCGCGCCTACTTCGCCGTCGACTCGGTGCGCAAAGGCATATTCGGAATGGCAGAGCGTCTCTACGGCATCAAATTCACTGAAATGCCCGATGCTCCCAAATACTACCCCGAAGTGACCGTCTACGACGTGACCGATGCCGCCACCGGCGAACATGTGGCCGTGTTCATGACCGACTATTTCACCCGTGCCTCGAAACGCCAGGGCGCATGGATGAGCGAATTCAAAGGCTCATGGCAGAATGCCGACGGCAGCTCCAGCCGACCCATCATCTATAATGTCGGCAACTTCACCCGCCCCACAGCCGACACCCCTGCCCTGCTCACCCTCGACGAAGTGGAAACCATGTTCCACGAGTTCGGCCACGGTCTCCACGGCATGCTTTCACGCGCCCCGCTCAAGAGCCAGGCCGGCACCAACGTCGACCGCGACTTTGTAGAACTTCCTTCCCAGATTCACGAGCACTGGGCCTTCGAGCCGGAACTGCTGCGCACATACGCCCACCACTACAAAACCGGCGAAGTGATTCCCGACGAACTCATCGCCAAACTTGAAGCCTCGGCAACACACAACCAGGGATTCACAACCGCCGAACTCGCCGGAGCCGCACTGCTCGACCTCCAGTTCGGAAAACTGAACCCCGAAGGCGATGTCGACGTGGCCGCTTTCCAGGACAGCGTTACAACAGCCCTCGGCATGCCCTCCCAGCTCACCTTCCGCTACCGCGCACCATACTTCAAGCACATTTTCGGCAGCGACGGATATGCTTCGGGATACTACACCTACCTGTGGGCTGAGGTTCTCGACACCGACGGTTTCGAACTCTTCAAGCAAAAAGGCATCTTCGACCCCGAGACAGCACGGAAATTCAAGGAATACGTGCTTGAGAAAGGCGGCAGCGAAGACCCCATGGAACTTTACATCCGCTTCCGCGGCCAGGCACCGACAGTCGACGCCCTGCTGCGAAACCGCGGACTCACTCCTGAAAACCAGCAGATGAACATCCAGTCGCAGAGCGACCGATAATCAAGATAGAACTCACAGCATCCCCTTGAATATTTGAGGGGATGCTTTTCTGCAAGATATACTATAAGCCAACAAAAATATGTTAAGAACAAATACCTGCGGCGAACTGCGTCTTGCCGATGCCGGACGTCGCACAACACTCGCAGGATGGGTACAGCGCGTCCGCAAAATGGGCGGCATGACATTTGTCGACCTCCGCGACCGCTACGGCATAACCCAGATAGTATTCGACAACGAACACGACGCTGCACTCAACGACGCTGCCGTGCGCCTCGGCCGTGAATTCGTGGTTCAGATACAGGGCACAGTCGCCGAACGCACCGCCAAGAACGCCAACCTTCCCACCGGCGACATCGAAGTCCTCGCCGACAGTCTCACAGTTCTCAACCCCAGCGAGGTTCCTCCTTTCACAATCGAGGACGAAACCGACGGCGGCGACGACATCCGCATGCGCTACCGCTACCTCGACCTGCGCCGCAACCCTGTGCGCCGCAATCTGGAGCTGCGGCACCGCATGACCATGGAAGTCCGCCGCTACCTCGATTCCAAAGGATTCCTCGAAATAGAGACTCCCATGCTTGTGGGCTCCACTCCTGAAGGCGCCCGCGACTTTGTGGTGCCTTCGCGCATGAACCCCGGACAGTTCTACGCTCTCCCCCAGTCGCCACAGACACTCAAGCAGCTGCTGATGGTGAGCGGCATGGATCGCTATTTCCAGATAGTAAAATGCTTCCGCGACGAAGACCTCCGCGCCGACCGCCAGCCCGAATTCACACAGATCGACTGCGAGATGAGCTTCATCGACCAGAACGACGTGATCGAGCTCTTCGAAGGCATGGCCAAGCATCTCTTCAAAGAAATCCGCGGAATAGAAATCAACGAGCCGTTCCTGCGCATGCCGTGGGCCGACGCCATGAAATACTACGGCAGCGACAAACCCGACATCCGCTTCGGAATGCGCTTCGTGGAGCTTATGGACACCATGAAGGGCCACGGCTTCTCCGTATTCGACAATGCCGCATACATCGGCGGAATATGCGCCAAGGGAGCTGCCTCCTACACCCGCAAACAGCTCGACGCACTCACCGACTATGTACGCCGCCCGCAGATCGGAGCCAAAGGAATGGTCTACGCACGTGTGGAAGCCGACGGCACCGTTAAAAGCAGCGTCGATAAATTCTACACCCAGGAAACACTCCAGGAGCTGCGCAAAGCCATGGATGCCGAACCCGGCGACCTCATCCTGATTCTCAGCGGCGACGACACCATGAAAACACGCAAACAGCTCTGCGAGCTGCGTCTTGAAATGGGTCGGCAGCTCGGCCTCCGCGACCGCAACAAATTCGCCTGCCTCTGGGTGGTGGATTTCCCCATGTTCGAATGGAGCGACGAAGAGCAGCGCCTCATGGCCATGCACCACCCGTTCACACATCCCAAGGACGAAGACATACCGATGCTCGACACCGATCCGGCAGCCGTTCGCGCCGATGCATACGACATGGTTATCAACGGCGTCGAAGTCGGCGGCGGTTCCATAAGAATCCACGACAGCGAACTGCAGGCCAAAATGTTCGAGATTCTCGGTTTCACTCCCGAAAAGGCTGCCGAACAGTTCGGATTCCTCATGAACGCCTTCAAGTTCGGCGCACCACCACACGGAGGTCTCGCCTACGGCCTCGACCGCTGGGTAAGCCTCTTTGCCGGCCTCGACAGCATCCGCGACTGCATAGCCTTCCCCAAGAACAACAGTGGCCGTGATGTAATGCTCGACGCACCCTCGGCGCTCGACCAGAAACAGCTCGACGAACTGCAGCTTGCCTTAGCTCCGGCCGAAGAATGAAACTGTACCACATAGTCAGGGAACTCGAACGGCTCGCACCCCGCCAGCTTCAGGAAAGCTGGGACAACTCCGGATTGCAGATCGGCCTTCCGCCGGGATGCGACGAGGTAACCGGAGTGCTGATATGCCTCGACGTGACACCCGACACAATCGCGGAAGCGGTGGCGCTGGGCTGCAACCTTGTGGTATCGCACCACCCGCTGATTTTCCGCGGCCTCAAGCACATTACCGGCGGCACACCCGCAGAGCTTGCGGTGCAGGCGGCAATCGCATCCGGTGTGGCCGTTTACAGCGCCCACACATCGCTCGACAGCACCGCCGGAGGCATCAGCCAGGCCATGGCGGCAAAACTCGGCGCCGAGGTTGTGGACGTGCTCAGCCCACGGAACATCGCATACGACAGCCTGCGTTGTGTGTGCCCCCCAGGCAAAGCCACCGATTTCGCCCTGGCTCTCGGAAACATCGAAGGCGCGCGCGATGTGGCCACAACACCGACGTCGATTATCGATATAGCGGACGACGAAAACGGCATACCGGTGGCCACCGGCAAAGACGCCGTAATCTGCTCGGCCTTGATACCGGCAAACTGGACGGCTCATGCCGTGCGTGTGCTTGCCGATATCGACAGCTCTGTGAAAGTTTATACCGAAAGCGCGACATCCAGGTCCGACAACAACACCGGTCTGGGCGTTGTGGCGGTTCTGCGGCAGCCTGTCACCATGGCACAGTTCACAGTAATGCTGCGCGATACCTTCGGCACCGGCGCCATACGCTGCTCACTCGAAGCTGCCGACAGCGACCGCATGGTACGCCGGGTGGCACTGTGCGGCGGCTCGGGTGGCGAATTCATCGGCAATGCCATCGCTTCCGGTGCCGATGCCTACGTTACCGCCGACATACGCTATCACGATTTCGCCGACCACCGCGACGACATTGCGCTGTTCGACATCGGTCATTTCGAAAGCGAAAATTGCGCCAAAGACATTTTGATGACCCTTATCTGCGGAAAATTTCCTAACTTTGCAGTTCATAAGTCAAAGCAGGAAAAAAATCCAGTAATATATCTCTAATCGCAATGGCAACAGAGAAAAAAGCAACAGCTCCCCGCACCGTGGAGGAGCGACTCAAAGCCCTCTACGAACTGCAGACCATCCTCACCGAGGTGGACCGCATAAGAAACATCCGCGGCGAGCTGCCTCTGGAAGTTAAAGACCTTTCGGACACCATCACCGGCCTTCACAGCCGCGTGGGCCGATACCAGAGCGAAGTCGATGCCCTGCAGGCACAGCGCACTGCCGAACAGAACAAGATTGCCAACAAGCAGCTTCTGATAGAGCGCTACCGCCAGCAGCTCGACAACGTTCGCAACAACCACGAATTCGACAACCTCACCAAAGAAATCGAATACGAGACTCTCGAAATCGAACTCGCCGAAAAAACCATAGGCGAAATCGAACGCAACATCGAGAACCACCGTAACGAAATCGCGGCTACCGAAGCCGAAATCACCGACCAGACACATATTCTCGAAGAAAAGAAAGCCGCTCTCGAAAACATCGTTAGCGAGACACGCGCCGAGGAAGAGAACCTCCAGGTACGCGCCAAGAAACTCGAGCCTCTGGTCGACGACGAACGCCTCCTCCAGGCATTCAAGCGCATCCGCAGCAATGCCCGCAACGGCCTCGGTGTGGTTATCGTGGACCGCAATGCATGCGGAGGCTGCTTCAACAGAATCCCGCCGCAAAAGCAGATAGAAATCAAGATGCACAAAAAAGTGATTGTCTGCGAATACTGCGGCCGAATAATGGTCGACCCCGAACTCGCCGAAGAGGCAATCGCCGAAGTAGGCAAAAACTGAACATAACAACCCACACATAAGGCCGCGACCGGGACTTCCGGCCGCGGTCTTCCTTATATTTAGGTTGTATAGCAATGACCGATAAATGCCGGCAAGCGACCTGGCTGTCGAGAATAGCCGACAGCATACTGCCGAGGGCATGTCCATGCTGCGGCAGAGCCTTGGCAGTGACAGATACGGGCATATGCCTGCCATGCCTGCTGCGCCTTCCGCGGAACGACCTGCGCATCGATTCCCCGGGGCTTGAACAGATGTTGGGAAGCACAGGCATTCCAAAAGGCCCCCTGCGCAGCTGGTTCCGCTACACACACACCGACAATTCCTCCAAAATAATCCGCACGGCAAAATATGCCGACCGTCCCGACCTTGCCCGCTGCATGGGCCGGCTGTTCGGAAGCGAGCTGGCGGCGGCAGGCGTCGGGCCCGATGCCCCATCACCGTCGGCCATAGACCTTTTGCTGCCGGTGCCTCTGCATTGGACAAAATGGCTGCGCAGAGGCTACAACCAGAGCGCTGAAATCTGCCGCGGCATTGCCGAAGCGCTTCAGTGCGATACCGGTAATGCTCTTGTGGCAACCAGAGCGCATGCCACGCAGACACACCGCGACCGCAACCAGCGGCGCATGAATGTGGCCGGAAGATTCACCATCGACAACCCTTCGCAACTCGAGGGGCGCCACATCGCCATCGTGGACGATGTTATAACAACAGGCGCCACAATGGCGGAGTGCGCAGCCGAAATACGCCGTTGCGGAGCAAATCCGGCATCGCTCGGCATTCTGAGTATCGGTCTCACACTCTGATTATCGCCTGAAACCACCTGAAAAACAAGCGGCCTCCCCGGATTCGGGAAAGCCGCTTGTTAAATTATATTCGGGCTGTTATTCAGCAGTCTCTTCAGCCACGACTTCGGGGTCGAGAATTATCACTCGGTAGTTGCCCTGGCCGAGCAGTTCGCGCATGTAGTCCTGAACATCGGCGGGAGTGATTCCGGCGGCTACTTCCGCAGCGTTGGTGAATGTCTGCACGCCATTTATATCGTAAGCAACCATTGCGCCAAGCCATCCTTCGTTTTTCTCAAGGCTTTCCGCAGAGGTCTTGCCTATGTATTCGATAGCGGGACGAATCTCTTCGGCGGTGACTTCGGTCGCCATGGCGTTGACCATGTCCTTGATAATGGGAAGCACTTCCTGACGGAATTCGGGCTTCATGGGGAACGGAATCTGGAACATGGTGTTGGTTCCGTTCACACGGCTCATATTGGCGCCTGCGCCGATGGAATATGTCGCACCCATCTCTTCACGCACCTTGTCGAGCAGACGCTTGGAAAGCACCTGGGAAGCCACAGTGGTGAGCGCACGGTTTTTTGCGGTGTACGGCATGTTGCCGGAGAAGGCGATGAATACCCAGCTCTGGGGAGTCTCCATGCGCGATGTGACAACATCCTCGCCCTGGCCGGCACGAACCTCGAATGCCGGGTCGACTGTGAACTCGCGGGAAGCGGTAGCCTTGTCGGCAGGCAGTGTGGCGATGTACTGCTCCATCAGAGGAACGAAAGTGGTTTCGTCGATGTCGCCTACGAAATAGAAAGTATAGTCGGCTGCGTTGGCGAGCATGTTTCGGTACATCTCCACGATGTCGGCGCGGTTGGCGGCACGCACGTCGGCGGCAGTGATGTTATGGCGCGAGGGTGCCTGATAAAGGGTTTCAAGCACTTTCTTAAGCCATGTGAACTGGGGATTCGATTCCTGATTGGCAAGAATGCCGGCATACATGTCCTGTGTTGCGGCGAACTCGCTTTCCTTGAGGTCCACGCCTGTAAACCATGCATAGATCATCTCCATCAGTGTGGGCAGGTCGGCCACGGTTGTGGAGCCTTCCATGTCGCGGCTGTAGGTCGAGTAGCTGAACTCCACGTTCACCTGTTTGCCGGCGAGATACTTCTGCAGGTCGGAGTTGGAGTAGTCGTTCAGTGCGTTGCGGCTCATTGCAACCTCGCCGAAGAGAATCGAGGGAGCCTTGCTCTGGTCGAGGGTCGAGAGGCCCTTGCCCAGTGCGCTGGCCTGGAACAGGATTTCGTTGGCCTTGAAGTCGGTGTGCTTAACAACCACCTTCACGCCATTGCTGAGAGTGTATTCGGTTGCATCCCAGGTATCGTTATGTGCGGTGGACACCACGCTGCCGGCGGCAGGGAGGCTGGGAATGAGAGGATCGGTACGGACTTCGTCCTTGTATGCCTCGAGTTCCTCGTTGTCGATATTGTCGATGGCTTCAGCGAACTGGTCCTCTGTAGGTTCGGTGAATCCTTCTTTCTTGGGCAGGAAAGCGACAAGCACGCGGTTGTCGTCCTGCACCAGGCTCTGGAAGTACTGGTTCACCATGTCTACGTTGATCATCTGGGCGAACTGGTCGAAAAGCTGTTTCTCGAGTTCAATTCCGGGAGCGGGAATATTGTCGACGAACAGGCGCACATATTCCTCGCTGTAGGATTCGTTCTCGCGGCTCTTGCGCTCGTTGAAGATTTTATCGACCTGAGAGATGAACTCGCTGCTGGCACGCTCGTATTCACCCACAGTGAAACCGGTGCGGTCGGCACGCAATACCTCGCGGTATGCTTCGGCGAAAGCCTCCACCACATTCTCGTTCTTGGCAATTACATCCAGGGTGAGGGCGCCTTTTGTCTTGGCAAGGAAGAAGTCGCCAATCGAAACGCGGGCCTGCGCATAATCGCATTCCGGAGTCTTGGCAAGATCGCTCAGTCGTGTGTTGAGCATCATCGACGCCATGCGCTGAAGATATTCAATCATGTAGTACATCTGGGTGTTGCGCATCTCGCGGGGGAGCAGTATCTCGTCGCTCTTGAAGAACATCATCACGTCGGCCACTTCCATTTCGGTATCCGAGCCGATGGCGTATATGGTGCCGGGGGTGTCGTCAACTTCGAAATACACACGCTCGGCTGCGTCGGCTGGCATGGGGATTGGTGCGAATAATTCCTTGATTTTCGCTTCGATGTAGGCGGGATCGATGTCGCCGACCACAATCACGGCCTGCTGGTCCGGACGATACCATTTGTGGTAGTAGTCGATCAGCGCCTGGTGCTCGAAGTTGTCCACAACTTCCATTGTGCCGATTGGCATGCGGTAGCCATAGCGGTTGCCGGCATAGATGGTGGGAAGCAGATTCTCGAGAATGCGCGAGGAGCCGACATTGCGCGAACGCCATTCCTCGTGGATAACACCGCGTTCGGCGTCGATTTCCTCGCCGGCAAGTGTGAGAGCGTTTGCCCAGTCGTGGAGAATGAGAAGGCAGGAGTCCTGAACCGATGTGCGTGCCACCGGAACGTTGGAGATATTGTATACAGTCTCGTCGATAGAGGTGTAGGCATTGAGATTGCGGCCGAATTTCACACCCACGCTCTCGAGCCATTCGATAATCTTCTTGCCGGGGAAGTTTTCGGTACCGTTGAAGCACATATGCTCCAGGAAGTGAGCCAGACCGCGCTGGTTGTCCTCTTCCAGAATCGAACCCACTTTCTGGGCTATGTAGAAGTCGGCCTGTCCGCGGGGAGTTTCATTGTGGCGGATGTAGTAGGTCAGCCCGTTGTCAAGCACTCCTGTCACCAGGGCGGTATCCTGGGGCAGCTGGGGCACTTGGGGAGCTTCCTGGGCGAAAAGCGTGCCGAAAGCTGCGGCGACGCAGCATACCAGCCCGCTGAAGAAGCGTTTTTTCATAATGCTTGTATTTGGTGTTAAGTTTTTTCTTTTAGTCGCTGATTCGATTCTCAGGCTTTCTTCAGTATGACGCAAAATTAAACAAAAACTTACTGCCGCGCATGTTAAATAGTGTTTACATTAACAATACCCCGCACTTATCCTATTGCGGGCACCCCGCAAACTCGCTATCTTTGGCAAAACAATCGTTTTACGACTTCAATGGCAAAAGTACTCAAATGGTCGCTGGCCACCTTGCTGCTTCTCGGCGGTGTAGCCTTCGGCGTATGGAAAATCCTGATAGATCATCGCTACGACGGCAATGCCCCCGTGAGAGTGTTCATTCCCGCACAGGCATCGCCGGCGGCTGTTGCCGACAGCCTCGGTTCCTCGCTGGGACATAAGTTCGGCTCCATGGTGACACGGCTATGGAAACTCCAGGACGGCAATTCCGCCACCGCCCATGGCTCGTATCTTGTGCAGCCAGGAGAAAGAGCTGTAAACGTGGCGCGGCGGCTGGCCACAGGACGACAGTCCCCGATAAGGCTCACATTCAACAACCTGCGCACCTTCGGCGACCTTGCGGCTCACGTAGGGTCGCATATGGAGATCGACAGCGCCGACTTCGCCGCCGCTGCCGACTCGCTGCTGCCGGCCAAAGGTTTCAGACCGGCCGAATACGCAGCCGCCTTCATGCCCGACACATATGAATATTACTGGACCGCCGGCGCCGAGCGGGTAATCAACACCATGCTCGATGCCCGCAACCGCTTCTGGAACCAGGAACGGCTGGACAAAGCGAACCGGCTGGGCCTGACACCGGCGCAGGTTGCAATAGTGGCATCGATTGTCGAGGAAGAGACCGCCCGACCCGACGAGCGCCCACTGGTGGCACGGCTATATCTCAACCGCCTTGCCAAAGGCATGAAACTGCAGGCCGACCCTACGGTGAAATTCGCCCTCGGCGACTTCGGCCTGCGGCGCATACTCGCCCGCCATCTCACCGTGGATTCGCCTTACAACACATATAAAATCGACGGATTGCCTCCCGGCCCCATACGTATTGTGGAAGGCTCAAGCATCGATGCAGTGCTCGACGCTCCTGCCCACAGCTACATATATATGTGCGCACGCGCCGACTTCTCCGGCTACCATGACTTCGCCACAAGCTACGACCGCCACCGCATAAATGCGGCACGCTACCAGCGCGCCCTCGACTCGCGCGGCATTCAGAGATAATCACAGCCGACATCTGGCACAGTTTTTGCACAAACACGATTATGAATAAAATCCACACTATAGCTGCCGCCGCACTCATGGTGGCAGGCACAGCAATGACAACAGCTCAAAACCCATTCCTGCAGCCCTTCGACACTCCCGAAGGCACACCTCCGTTCTCGCAGATCGCCGACTCCATGTGGACTCCGGCCATCGACCGCGGAATCGAACTTGCACAGGCCGAGATTGCCAATATAACATCCCAGACACAGCGCCCCGACTTCGAAAACACGATAGTGGCACTCGAAGCTGTCGGTGCCGACCTCGACCGTGTGCTCAACGTGTTTTACCCGTTGCTGTCGGCCGAAAGCAACGACGCCATGATGGAAGTGGCAATGAGCGCCGCACAGAAACTCAGCGACTACTCCACCTCTGTGACCCTCAATGGCGACCTGTGGAAGCGTGTGGAAGAGGTTTACAACCGTCGCGACGAGTTCGACCTCACCGCAGAGGACGCAATGCTTCTGCAGAAAACCTACGACAGTTTCGCCCTCTCCGGCGCCAAACTCGAAGGCGACGACCGCGAAAGCTACCGCCGGCTCTCGGCAGAACTCTCCGAACTCACAACCCGATTCGGCCAGAACGTTCTACGCGAACTGAACACATATGAAATCTATCTCGGAGCCGACGACCTCGAAGGCCTGCCGCAGAGCAGCATCTCGGCTGCCGCCGATGCCGCTGCCGCCAAAGGACGCACCGGCGAGTATCTCTTCACTCTCGACCAGCCCGTGTACATGGCGTTCATGAAAAACTCCTCGCGCCGCGACCTGCGTGAAAAAATGTACCGCCTATATACCGGCAGGAACACTTCGGGAGAAACATCCAACGTCGACATCCTAAAGCGTATTGCCGAGCTACGACTCGAAATCGCCCGCCTGCTCGGCAGCGACACCTATGCCGCACACTCCCTGCAGCGCACAATGGCAGGCAGCCCCGAAGCCGTTTACGCGCTTCTCGACAAACTCCGCGACGCATACCGCCCTGCCCTGCAGGCCGAGATGGACGAACTCACCGAATTTGCCTCCGGACTCGAGGGAAAACCAATGCAGATAATGCCCTGGGACTACTCATACTATTCCAACAAGCTTAAAGCCGCCAAATACAGTTTCGACGAAGAGGCTCTGCGCCCCTACTTCGAACTGTCGAAAGTGGTCGACGGCGTTTTCGGCCTGGCAAACAAGCTCTACGGCCTCTCCTTCACTCCTGCACCCGACATCGAGGTGTACCACCCCGATGTGAAGGCATACCGAGTAACCGATGCCGACAACTCGTTCATAGGCGTGCTGTACACCGATTTCTTCCCCCGTGCCAGCAAACGCCCCGGAGCATGGATGACAGGCTTCAAGGACCAGTACATCACGCCGGAAGGCACCAACTCCCGCCCCCAGGTGAGCATTGTGATGAACTTCACCAAGCCAGTCGCCGACACCCCGTCGCTCCTCACTCCCTATGAGGTCGAGACATTCCTCCACGAATTCGGCCACGCCCTCCACGGACTTCTCGCCGACACACGGTACAGCTCGTTGTCCGGCACCTCCGTCTACCGCGACTTTGTCGAACTGCCATCGCAGTTCAATGAGAACTTCCTCACCGAACGCGAGTTCCTCGACAGCTTCGCCAGCCACTACCAGACCGGCGAAAAAATTCCCCAGCAGCTCATCGACCGCCTCACCGCCTCCCAGCAGTACGGCGCCGCATATGCCTGCATGCGCCAGCTCAGCTTCGGCTATCTCGACATGGCATGGCACACCATAACAGAGCCCGTGACCGATGTGGTGGAATTCGAAGCCCGCGCCACCGATGGCGTGAAGATATTCGACGCCGTGGAAGGCTCGCTCACCTCGCCACAGTTCAGCCACATATTCTCCGGAGGATATGCCGCCGGATACTACAGCTATAAATGGGCCGAAGTGCTCGACGCCGACGCGTTCGCCTTCCTCAAGAGCAAAGGACTTTTCGACCGCGAGACCGCCGACAGCTTCCGCCGCAACATCCTCACCCGCGGCGGCACCGAAGACCCGGCCGAACTATACCGCCGTTTCCGCGGCCAGGACCCCGAAATCGACGCCCTGCTGATACGCGACGGCATTGCAGTTCCCTCCGAACCGGCCGTGGCGCGCCCCGCACGCGACTGACAGCATATGGCATTTTCCGGCGCCACAACGGCAGTATTCACCGTCGATGCCTCGGCATATATTTCCGCAATCGCCAGAAAGCGCCTGCTGAGCTGGCTGTGGCTACCGGCGACATTACTGCTTGGATTGGGCGTGGCCGCCATGTACGACCATCGCTTCGCCTATCTGATGCTCATAGTCCTGTTCATCATCTACCCGATGGCAACGAGTATGGCATGGATGGCGCTGGCAGCAAAAAAAAGCCTCACACTGTGCACGAGACCCCAGCGATGGGTTTTCTCTACCAACCCTGACGTGGCGCTGACTGTCGATTTTTTCAGCTTCGGCTGCGACTTCGACAATCCCGGTGCTCCCGTGCACACCGTGTGCCTTGCCGCCGCCGACATCGAACGTTACCGGATTGCCGGACGTTATGCCTCTGTATGGCTGCGTAAAGGTGCCACCGGCACAGGACTACATGTGCTCCTGATTCCTGCAGCATCAATTCCCGGCAACATGCAACAACCGCTTTCTCCGCCAATACAATGACCTACAAGCTACCCTCGCAGTTCACAGCTTTCCAGAACGCCATGGAGGGCAACAGAATAAAAGAAGCCATCGCTTTGCTGAAAGAAATAGAAGGCACTATCCGCGACAGCGGCTTCAAAAGCGCCATCGCCTCTGCCGAACAGCGCTATTTCTTCATGCTGCGACTGATGGTATCTCCCGCCGGTTTTCCTGCCGACGACGCAATCGATGGCTTCGAAAGTGTGAAAAGCCGGCTGCGAAGGATTGCCGACGACATGGAACGCCGCCTGCGCACCGACAACGATCCGTCGCCCTACTTCTCGCAACTGCGCTTCGCCCGCATGCGCCCCGAGGAATCAGTGGAAAGCCTTATGGCCGATTACATCCAGGAGCATGCATCGCTGATGGCCGACACGCTCGCGCTCACCGACACCTCCCGGCGCAAACGCCTCGAGCAGCTTGCCTCGGACATTTTCATGCACATCTGGACCGAACGTGAGTTATCCGACGACACAGCGGAACTAATCGCCGGCATGATTCTCGACCCCGCCCTACCCGACTACGACCGCGAGATGTGGGTGGCCGCACTGGGACTTTCTGAGGAAATCGACGCAAACCGTTACAGCGTACTCGACAGAATCCGCCGCAAGGGCACGCCGCGCATCTCTGTGGCCGCACTGGTGTGGATGTTCGTGTGCATTACCCGGATAGCACGCAACGGAACATTCGATGTGCCGGTGCTCACAGGGGCAATGGCGAAAATAGCACAGCAGTCGCCCGATGAGATAATCGGTCTGGTGGCCGAATTCGAGAAACAGCGACAGACGGCGGACAAATCGCGCAACCTCGGCGAACAGCTCCGAGGATTCAGTGCGAACATAAGCCCCGAAACAGCCTCCGACCCCGAAAAACTCATGGCGGCCATGCCGGAAGGCTCCTTCGACAAAATAAAGGAGTTCGGCGAAGCCCAGAGCCGTGGCGACGATGTTTTCGCCGCCACGCTCGGCAACATGCGGCACTTCCCTTTCTTCGCAAAACCATCGGTATGGTTTCTGCCTTTCCACATGAACCGCAGCGAACTCGCCGAAATCGTCGACAGCGAAGGCGCTGGCATGATGTCGTTCATGGAAAAAATGCCCATGCTGTGCGACAGCGACAAATTCGCCCTGGCGCTGATGATTGCACAGACTCCTGCACATCTGCGCGCCTCGATGTTCGCCGGTAACTACCAGACTCTCGAAAGCCTCGAACAGTCGCCGGAAGGACGGGAAGCTCTTGAAGCCCTCGACAAGGAGAAGCCCCGCGGAGATCTGATCAACAACTACGTGAAAAATCTCGCCCGGTTCTCCAAATCCTTTGCCGGAGCCTCCGATATGGGGCTGGACAATCTGCGGTTCTCCGCAGCTGCCCTTTCCTGGGCCGGATTCGACCATGATTCCATGCGCAGGCTTGCCGACACCGTTTTCGACACCGGCAACTACCGGCTGGCTATGGACCTCTATATGGCCATCGGCAACAACGATGCCGACAACAACGACGCCGAACTGCAGAGACGCTTCGCGCGGACGTTCGCAGCGTCCGGCATGGCATTCGCTGTTGAACACTACCTGCGGGCCATTGAGCTCGAGCCTGATGCCCGCCTGGCCATGGAAGCCGCAAGGTACATAATGGACAACGACTTCGACACCTTGGCCGGCACCGACATCGACGCCGGAGAGCTGCCTCTGACAATCCTCCGGCCGTATGCGGAAATCATGTCCGACGATGTAGGATTCACCGAGCTGTTCGGCGACGCATGCATCCGCGCCCACGACTACGCCAAAGCCGTGGATACATTCTACAAGCTCGAATACATATCGGAACCGGGCGACACAAAAGCGCGTCTGAAGCTCGGCAAAGCGCTCCTGGCCAACGGCGACTACTCCGGAGCCGACTCCGTACTCGAAGCCTTCACCACCGATGAGGATGCCATAAACCGACGCCTCGCCGTTATTGCCATGTGGCTCGCAGGAAGGCGGCGGGAGGCCATCGACACACTCATTGCCCTGGCGCGCCGTGCGCAGAATCCCGGCGACGAGATAGATGCAATGAAACAACTCATCAATGATTTCGCCGGGAAAAACCAGCCTGAGGCATCCACCCTGCCGCTGCTTCTGGAGACTGCGCGCTATGCGACCCAAGGCTCCTCCCTCGGCTCAATCCTGTGAATAATATTCATCAAACACTATAAAAACCTTAATCAATATGGTAATCCAGCGCTGGCAGTCCGTACTTCTGCTTCTTGCCTTCAACCTCCTGGGGCTTGCATTCATCATGCCCGTGGGAACAGTCGACGGGGTCGACATCGAACCCACCTCCGACCTCCCGTTCATGATTATCAACATCACAGCCGCCATACTTGCCGCCATCGATATTTTCCTCTACCGCAACCTGCCTCTGCAGATCCGCATCGCCTCCGTGACGCTGGTAATCGCAATCGGCGCCGCGATTGTCGGCGCGCTCCATTTCATGGTCACCGATGGTTTCGGCATGGTTGTCGTCGGTGGATTCCCGCTACCACTCATCGCTGCCATCTTCATATGGATAGCGCGGTCGATGATGGTCAACGACCGCAGGCTTCTCGCCGCCGCCGACAGAATCCGCTGACAGTGCATACAACACACAAAGGAGGCTGCGCCGAACACTATCGGTGCAGCCTCCTTCTATTTCATCCGTTGCGGATTCAGTCGATGTTATGGTTCAGCCTGTGCCAGTCGGCAACAGGCGGGAGCACACCCATGGCGATTACCTCGTCGCGGAGCTTGCACAGATGGCGGTAGCTGCTGTCGAGCGCTTCCTGCTCTTCCTTGGTGCCTTCCACATTTCTGTAGTGCACGCCCGAGGCATCCAGAGTGGTTTCCATGGCCATCATCACATGATGATAACGGTCGTCGTTCACATACACGCCCACAGGCCAGCGGAACGGCTTTCCACCCATGGCGGCGGCTATCATCTCCACCGAGAGATAGGCCGAGCTCTGGAACGACGAGCGTCCGCGCAGTTCGATTATGCGCTTGCCACCCTGCACCACATTGAGCTTCATCTGCTCCCAGTCGCCTATGGAGAGTTCGTCGCTGCCGATGAGTTTTGTCAGCGGACGGTCGTCGACAGTGGTTGTGGAAGCGAACACTGCCATCTGCTCGCCATGGCCGCCGTAGGTGCGGCAATTGCGCACAAGGCTGGCGGGAATGCCGAAATGCTTCACCAGCTGGTCCTGCAGGCGCGTGCTGTCGAGAGCGGCAAGAGTGCTCACCTGGCTGGGTTTCAATCCGGAATACAGCAAGGTGATGAGGCCGGTGATATCGGCAGGATTAAAAACCACCACCACATGTTTCACATCCGGGCAATACTGACGCACGTCTTTGCCGAACTGTTCGGCAATCTGGGCATTGCCTTTGAGAAGGTCTTCGCGAGTCATGCCGGCCTTGCGGGCTGCGCCTCCGGAGTTTACAATATAGGCCGCACCACGCAGAGCCTCGGCCACATCGGTGGTCCATGTGATTCTGGCACCTTCGAACGCACACTGATACAGCTCCTCCGCCACACCTTCAAGTGCTGGTGCATATGGGTCGTAGAGGCAGATATTGGGTGTCAGGCGCATCATGAGTGCGGTCTGCGCCATGTTGGATCCGATCATGCCGGCGGCGCCGACAATCACAAGTTTCTCTTCGCTGAGATATTCCATAGTATATTCCGATTAGTTCACGCCGGGCACACACCCGACTGTCATTATAACAATCCGTCGCCCAAATGGTGCGCGGCACAACGAAAAAAAGCGGGTCGCATGGCTTTGCCTCCACGCGACCCGCTTGAATCCGGGAAAAAGCGGTGTCAGTACACCAGCTCTATATCATCCAACCACATGGTGGAACCCTCGCAACCGCAGAAATAGTCGCCATAGCGGCTGGCGGATGCAACGAAGATTATATTTACCGGGCGGGCATCGGTGCGTGCATAGTCCAGCGGGATTGTAACCTGCACCATATCCTCGCCAGATGTGGCGGTTTCCATCACATGCTCGCCATAGGCGATCACGCGGGGCTCGGTGCGGTCGAACAGACGACGATTGGCAGCGCTTGTCTTCACCACCACCGACCATTGGCTACCCTTGTACTCGTCGGTGGTGCCGTCGGTGAGCGCCACATAGATAATTCCCACATCGTTGCTGCGACCGTTCAGATATCCGGTATTGGACTTGTCGCTCACCTGTGTACCCGGGCGATACTTCACCCAGACTTTCACTGCCGACGGACGGGAAGCAAACGGGCGCCCCCAACCGAGCACGCCATCGGTACCGGCAGTCTCAAGGTATTCACCGGCAAAGAGATTGCCGGCCGCAAATTTACCGATTACACCAAAACCTATAAATTTGGAAAGAAGCTGCGCCGAGCTTGTTCCGGAATGGAACACCTCTGTGTCCGGCGTGGTAATACTGTTTCCAAGCGTTGTGGCACCCTTGTTTCCGCTGTCCCAGAACTTCTTGCCGCCTTCTCCGAAAGCCAGATACACTTTGCCGTCCATATGCCAGTCTTCGAACGATGCATTGGGAAGCTGTGCAGCCACTTCGGTGGTGAACTCCATGGGGGTATCGGCGAAGCCGTCGGTTGTGGCGGCATATTCATAGGTGGTGCCTGTCTCAAGTCCTTCCAGAGCATAGGTGAACTCCGTGCCTATAGCATACGACTCCGGCGTGACAGCGACTTCCGTCCAGTCCGGGGCACCGGCCTTGCGGTAGTGGAAACCGACACTGCTGATGCCCTCCTTGGATATTTTACCGCGGAGGACAGCCCGGGTGGTATATACGCTCAGATCGTCTACCGCTACAGTGGTCACAGCCGAGTTGCTCACATTGATGGTCATTGTGGCGGTGCCGACGCGGCCTTCGCGGTCGGTGGCCTTGAAAGCGAATTTATGCACACCGTCTGCAAGAGTACCTGTGAAATCTTCCTCGAAGTTGACCTGCACGATGGTATTGTCGGCTTCCGCATTGTAGTTGTTCGAGAAGTTGATGCCGGCGGCTTCAAGGGCAGCTTTCACGCCCTCGCCCATGCCGAACAGTTCCACATCGTTGCCGGATATTATATCAGTAAGGTCATCGGCGATAAGTTCCACGGCGTCGATGCGGCTGGCACTGGTTATATACACGGTGCGGCGGCCTACTTTGCCGGGCTCTGCCGTGATGCCTTCGCCGAGAATGAAGTCGTAGCCGGAAAAAGCGGGTGGCGCCACAATCTCCACCTGGGTTTCGATATTGATGGGATTGTCGTCAATCTCAATGGTGAAATATCCACCGCCTGTGGTAACCTCATGGTTGGTGTATTTGACATTGAGCACATATTCGGTAGCGGGCTTCACATCGGCGATAGCGCCTGTGAGCTCAAACGGCGCACCGCTTTCCAGAGTACCCTTAAGAGCGTAGTTCAGCACATGCGAATCCGACGGCATCATGAAATATCCGCGGTCGGCAGCCTTCTCGCCGGCAAACACCAGTTCGCCGCCTGTGTGGCCCACAGTCATGCTGATATCCTTGAGCACTCCGGCCACGCCTTCGTCGTAGACCACGCTGGCTGCCGTGTTGGCTATTTTCAGCACCATATTCACATTGGTGGTGTTGCCGCGGCTTACGCTGAACGGCACATAGGCCTTGAACCAGCGTTTATCCCACGACGCGGGCACGGAATCTCCTGCCCAACCTTCGGCGACATAGCTGCCGCTCACAAGGTCGATGGCCTCGGCGGGCAGTTCCGAAGCGCTGTCATATTTGCGGATTAGTCCGCGGCTGTTGGAAATCCACACTCTGGTGCTGGCGGCCAGGTCGTCGGCAAGCGCGCGCGACACAACTTCCATGTCACTGTTCACTGTGGTGGTGAGCACGAGCTTTCCCTGACCGTCGCCCAGCCGCTGCTCATCGGAGCAGCTTGCGGCAAATGCCAGAACGGCACAACCGGCTATGATAATGCTTATCTTTTTCATAGTTCAGGTCAGGATTTGAATTTCAGTATCGCCTGCGACTGCTTCCCTTTGGAGTCGGTGACAGTTATCATAAAATCGCTTTTACCGGGATAGATATTGAGCAATGGCACAAAGTCAGTGATGTCAAAATCCATGGTTGTCTTGCCGATTACGTCGGCACCGGTCTTGAAGCCAAGACCTTCGAGACCTTCCTTGAGATCGCCCGGATATGCGAGGTCGAACTCGGAACCCAGTCCCACGCCTGCAAGGACGTCGGGCGTAAGCCCTTCGGAATCGATTCTGACAACCAGATGTGCGAACCCTTCAGGGCAGCCGATTGTCACAACGGCCGGCCCACTCCATGTGGAAGCATCGTTCTCGCCTTCGAGATTCACTGTGGTGCTGTTGAAGGTAGCGGCAGGTTTATCGTCGGGGCCCGGAGGCGGAGTGTCTCCCCCCTCTTCCTGGCCGGGACGGTCGTTGTCGTCGATAATCGGCTCGTCGCCCGGGTCGATGTTACCGCCAACAGTCTCATTGGTGACCTCTCCGTCGACAGTCACTCCCGACGGATCAACGCCTCCGGTCTGTTGAGGCGGCTCGGGACCGACCTTGGTGCTGAACAATATCGAGTAATGTTCTCCGGCCTTTACATTATTGAAAGAGACAACCTTTTCGACATACTGTCCGCCGACACTGCCGCGGAAAGTAGCTACCATGGTCATGGAGCCGTCCACCACCTCGAAGTAGCCCGCGCGTGTCTCATCCGGGCCATACACAAGCGATCCTTCGTCGTTGGCAACCACTGTCACGGTGGCATCGTCGCCCATGAGCGAATGAAGTTTTTCGGTATAGGACACTGTTACTTTCAGCGACGACATCGAGGCTGTGACAACGCCTATTTCGGTAAGTTCCTTGTTGCGGATTTCGAATTTCCTCTCGCCCAGATAGTAGGGACGCTCCCACTCGGCTTTCTGCACCTCGTGGCTGCGCACCTTCACAGTGTAATTGCCCACGGCGAGAGATACGATCTCGGGCATTGCGCCATATATGTATTCCTTGGGTTCCCCGCCGCTCTCCGGTGTTATGGTGACCAGGAAAGGCGACAGATCCACACCCGTACGGCTTATTTCGGAAGTGGAGGTGTTCACATCCACACTCATCGACGCAAGCGAAAGCTCTCCCAGTCCTGTCACCGGCTGCGGCTCCCATTTCTCCGAACAGGAAACGGCGCCCAGCGACAGGAGCGCGGCGGCTATCGATATGCTTATTTTGGTATTCATACGGCAGTCGTTTAGTAATTGAGTTTTATATCGTCGATATAGAGCTTCGAGCCCAGATGGTTGGAACCGTAGCTGATGTTATTGCTGTTCTTGCTAAGGAAAGCCCTGTCGGATGTGGACAGGAATTTCACATACACCTTTGCGGCTTTGGCAGCACCGCGTGCATAAGCAACCGGCAAACTTGCCTGCGTGTAGGTGTCGGCGGCTTCCAACGACACATTGGCCGATGCTATGGCGTTGCCGTCGGCATCGAACACGGTGAATTCGGCATAGCCGCGGTCGGCGCTGTTCTTAGGCGAATACTTGTACCAGAACGTAAGTTCCGATGGGCGTGAGGCGAAAGCGAGGCCGCACTCGAGATCGTCGGTGGTAATGGCGCCTTCGCGTCCGTCGTAACCTGCCGGACGCGATGTGCGTGAGCTGCCAAGATGCAGAAGACCGGCATCGATTTTGTTCACAACACTAAAGTTGCCAAGGTTGGTATTGCCGGCGCCCCACCCTACGGTCTGTATCAACGCAGCTTTTCCACTGCGGCTGTCGTCGGTAGGCTGTGTGCCGGAAATTCTGGTATAACCTGCGTTTATACCGGATGATGTGGTCATCGGATTGTTGGTTCCCCAGCAGGTACCGTTTTCAGACTCTCCGAGGAACCAGTTTGTCCAGTTCGAGGCATTGCCGGCTTCGCCCCATTGCTCCATGTCGCTGTTGGGAAGCTGTGCGGCGCTTTCTGTAGTGAAACTGCGCGCCATGCTGAAGACACCGTCAATCAGCACCTTCACCTTATATGTCGTTCCGGGTTCAAGACCGGTAAGATGCAGATAGTCGCCTTCTGCATTTCCGTTTGCCTTGGTGTATGAGCCACCTTCGGTGCTAAGGTAATACTCGGCTTTGCCGACAAGCACGGCATTGTCCATGCCATCCTCGGTTCCTTCCACGGTAACCATGGCATGGTCGGTGAACACATCGTTTTCGGGAACAACCGGCACGAAAGGTGCGGGAGCAGCTGTATACTCGTTGCTGTAGCGTGTGCCTACCCCTGCACGCAGGGTAACACGTTCAATATCGGCCGGAATTCCGCTGAGCACAAGGGATACAGAGCTTTCGGCATCAGCTGTGGCCGGCCCGAATTCCACCACAGGCACTTTGGTCCATGTGGCACGCTCGTTCTTGTATTCCACGTTGAGATATTCGCTGGAAGCAATACCGTTGTATGCCATGTTCACCGCAAGAGGTTCTCCGGGGCAGTATGCGGCAGTTCCGGTGATTTCCAGTTGCAGAGGCTTGAGAAGCAGCAGAAGTTCCACCGCCTCTGAGCTTTTGGAATTGCGGTCACGCACCACCAGGGAGAAACGGGTCGTGTTATCCGTTTTTTCACTGATATAACGGCACACCTCGCTGAAATCCAGCTGGGCGATTTCGTCGATGTTGCCGGACAGCCCTTTGGTAACCAGCCCGAAGCTTTCAAGAACACTTTTCTCGCTTTCGGTGGCATTTGCCAGATTCACATGAGCCGGCCATCCATGGGCGTGCAGCGACTCGCTGGTGGTGGTCAAATCGACCGAGGCGATTTTGCCTTGTGCGAAAATATTCATTATCAGTTTATCGGCGGCGGGAATCCCTTCCACGAATTCAACAGCGGTACCGGGAGTGAAGCCAGACACCACTACTTCGGGAGCAGGTGCATTCATCACCAGGTCGCTGATGTCGATGGTGTGCGTAACCGTTTCCATGCCCTCATCGTAGGTGATTACAAGCATGGCATCGCCGACCTCGCCGTTGTTGACATCGACGGTGACTGTGTAATGGGTCTTGGCCATTGCCTGGAAACGTGCCACCTCGTAGTCATTGCCCTTGAGGCCGTTCGGCTTGGTGAAGTCTATAGTCACCACAGTCTCGCCTGGAACGACATACACAGGTCGCGTTTCGTCGGCAACGACAACGGTGGAACCCACCGTGGCACTCCATGCGGTCATGAAATTGCGGAATGCTTCAGTGTAGTTCACGCTCACCATGGCCTGCTTGAGCGATGCCGTGAGAGAAACCGTCGTTGTCTTGGAATCCTGGATTTTCACAGGCTCGCTCCCATGGTAGTAGGCGCAGTCGAAGCCTTCGGAATCGGCGGTGCCATACCATGCCTCGAAAGTATAATTTCCTATTTTGAATTCCTGTTCGCTTCCGAAGTCGGCAAGAGATTCCCATTCGCGGCTGTAGGAGCCGTCGGCAGAGGTCATTCTCAGTTTCAGTGAAGCCACATCGGGGACGCCGCCACGAGCGTCATCCCCGCTTCTGGCCGGCTTTTCCACCGAGGCGTCAAGCTCTACGGCAGGCACAAGCTTTCCGCGTCCGCTTCCACCTCCGGGAGTATCGTCGGCGCAAGCGGTAAAGAGCGCCATCGTGGCTGCTGCCACTCCCGCAAGAAATGTGTTCTTGGTCATTTGTTGTTTCGGTTTATTGTGGTTTGTTTATTCTCCAGTATCAGTCAATTAAGATATCTGGAATGATAGCTACAACTATTACACAAATATTGGGCAAAAATAGCACAAAAAAGTCAAACTATATACAATAATATGTTCTTTTGGAAAAATAATCGGCAAAACCGTCCAATAGTTGCCGGATAAAATGCCAATAAAAACGTAACGCCGCACCTCCCGGAGATGCGGCGTGACGTTTGAAATCCGTATATACGATGTCCGGTAGCCTATTGCGCTGCTGCGCCGAGTTTTTCAAGCAGATGGCGCACGGCGGTGGCTATCTGCACATCGTTGCCGAAGGTTGTCTCCGCCGGTGTGTTGTACACTTCCACTTCAGGCTGGAGCTGGGTGTTCTCCAGCGGTTTTCCCTCGCGGTTCAACGATGTCACCTCGGGAATGCCGAACACTAGAGAGGGGTCGATCTGCTGCTCCCACCATACGGCGGTCATGGTTCCGGGCACCGGCGCTCCCACAAGGTCGCCGATTCCAAGAGTCTGGTACACATAAGGTGTGCCGTGGGCATCGGAATAGTTGGCCTCGTTGACAAGCATCACCGACGGCTTGAACCACTGGTTGAAGGGGTCGGAGCCTATATACTGGCCACGCGGCGCATAACGCACATATTCCTTGCCGCCCAACAGAATTGCCACATCGTTGTGGAGCCATCCGCCTCCGTTGAATCGCGTGTCCACAATCACGGCGTCGCAATTGCGGTAGCGCCCCAGCAGGCGGTCGTAGGCGGTGCGGAAACTTGGGCTGTCCATGCCCTCGATGTGGATGTAGCCTATGCGGCCGCCGGAAAGGCTGTCGACAAGCTGTTCATTGCGTTCCACCCATGCCTGATATTGCAGTCTGGTGTCGGATTCGATGGGCTTGACAGTAACCACACTGTCGGCAGGGTCTCCGTTGCGACGCACTGTAAGACGCGTGGGGCGGCCGGCCTTGCCGTCGAGCAAGGGGAAATAGTCACGACCTGCCTCGATACGGCGCCCGTCGACGGCAAGGATGATGTCGCCCGGAGCCAGACGTGCCTTGGCGGCCGACAGTGGGCCACGGGGTAAAATTCTCTCTATGCGCAGTCCGTCGCCCTCATAGTCGGGGTCGAACCATGCGCCCAGTGTAGCGGTCTCCAGTGAGGGCGAATCGAAACTGTAGGCACTGGCACCTGTGTGGGAGGCATTCAGTTCGCCGAGAAGCTCGCTCAACAGTTCGGCGAAGTCGGCGGAATTGGTTATAGCCGGGAGGAAACGGCGATAGTGTTCGCCGAAGCCGTCCCAGTCGATTCCGTGTATGTCGGCATCGTAGAACTTGTCCTTCACCTGCTGCCATGCGTGGTCGTAGATATAGGCACGCTCCAGCGATGGATGCCGGTCATAGAGAGCCTCGAATTCTATAGGTTTCACATCGCCCGAGGCCAGCTCGAGCTTCTTCATGCCGCTGCCGGAGAGTATGAACAGGTTTTCGCCTTTCCTGTCGGCTATGAATCCGCCGCGGACTTCCGTGCTGAGTACCGAAGTCTCGTCGTCGCGCAGGTCGCGCACATACAGTTTGTAGCTTCCTTCCGGTGCTGCGGCCAGATAGTAGAGTTTGTCGCCTTTGGGCGACAGATAATAATCGACAAGTTTTGAGGAACGGCCTGTGAGACGCGCTATGCGGTGGCGGCGATTGCCGAGATCGAAGGCCGATGCTGCCGTCGGCTGCACACGGGGCTGTTTCTTCTTCTTTTTCTTACGGGTCGCGCTGTCGTCATCGTCGGACTCGTTGTCATCGCTGTCGTCGCTGTCGGCCTGGGCTCGCTCGGCTTCTTCCTTTGTCATATTGAACTTCTCCCAAGCCTCGCCGTCGAGCGCCATAAGCACAATGTCGTCCTCGTTGCCCCAGCTTCCATGGCTGCGATAGCCGTAGCGGCCGGTGGAATATGTCACGGCCTTGCCGTCCATTGCCCAGCGGGGCTCTCCATCCTCATATCCGCTTTCGGTAAGGTCGATTACTTCCGAACCGTCGGCAGCCACAAGAGCTATGTCCTTGTTGTTCCAGCCGCCAACACCTATATAATCAATCAGCAGCCAGTTTCCGTCCGGGCTCCATTGAAAGGAGATGTCGCCGTCGGCGTAGCTGTAGTTGAACCGGCCCGGCAAGACAGTAGTAACCTCTTTGGTATCCACATCGATAATGCGAAGTGTAGTGCGGTCCTCGAGGAATGCCACACGTGTGCCGTCGGGACTGAATTCCGGCTGCTGGGCAGCCTTGTCGGAGCTGTAGAGCGGCTCCTCGACAATGTCGGCGGCGTAGGTGAAACTCTTGTCGTCATCGTTGGCCAGACGGCTGACAAAGAGCTGCCAGCGGCCATCGCGCTCGGAATCGTACACCAGCGAACGCCCGTCGGCGGAGAAATCCATACATCGCTCCTGCCCGGGGGTGTCGGTTATCCGCCTGGTTGTGGGGTATTCGACGGAAGTTACATATATGTCGCCACGGTATGTGAATGCCACTTCTTCGCCCGAAGGAGCCACCGCCATATTGTCGGCGCCGCCGGTAACGATGCTGCGCAGGTGGTCGCCGTCGTAGTTGTCGGCCACCACCTCTATATCCACTTTCCGCGGTTCTTCGCCGGGCGTGAGGGTGTACACCGCGCCGTCGTGGCAGAACGCAAGACGTTTGCCATCGGCACTTGCGCTCAGGTAGCGCACCGGGTGCTCGTCGAAAGCCGTTAGCCGGGTGCTTCCCGGAACTCCCACTGTGGCGGTGTAGACGTTCAGAGCACCGGCACTGTCGCCTTCGGCCGTGTAGGCATAGCGGGTGCCGTCGGCACCGAGCCACACCGGATTTCGGAACGAGCCTTCGCCGGTGGTGAGGCGTGTGAACTCGCCGTCGCGCAGAAGATATACATCGGGAGTGCCAGAACTGACCTCATGCTTCCTGAAAAGATTCTCGAAGCTCTTGCGATTCTGGAACACTATGTCTCCCGCGGGGTTGACATCGAGGCTCTGCATAGCCAGCGACTGCAGCATGCGCGGACGGCTGCCGGCTGTATCGGCCACACAATATGTCTGGTTAAAGAACGGTCCGTTGAGGTCGGATACAGAAGGCATGATATCGGCGCTGAAAATCACGGTGCTGTCGTTGAGCCATCCCCGGGCGCTCTCAGCTCCGGAATGCGTTGTCAGCCGCACGGGCGTGCCTCCTGTTGCTGCAACCACATAGATGTCGTGGCTGCCTTCGCGGTTGCTGTTGAATACCAGCCGCCGGCCGTCGGGACTGAAAAAAGGATTGGCATCGACCGCCGGCGACACTGTGATGCGGGTGGCGCGTCCGCCTGTGGCCGGAACTGTGTATATGTCGCCTTTATAGGTGAAGGCAATCGTATTTCCGTCGGGGCTTATGGCGGTGCCTCGCACCCACAGCGGCGTTTCCTGCGCAGTCGCAGCTGTGGCGGCCAGAAAGGCGGCCGTGGCGAGTGTCAGTTTTTTCATCATTGTGGTAATAGGGTTGTCAGGGATGTAATTCCATCTCGCGTCCACGGATAAACATACGCTCAATCCATGGCGAGGTGTAGGCATAAGGTATGAACGCCAGCGACGGCACAGGCCTGGTGAGAATGAACGATGCCGGCCTGCCGGGAGCGATGCTGCCTACGGTGTCGGACAGTTCCATGGCTGCGGCACCGTTGACAGTACATGCGGCAAGCGCTTCCACAGGATTCAGTTTCATCTTTATGCAGCCCAGCGCCCACACCATGCGCATGTCGCCGGAAGGCGACGAGCCGGGGTTGTAGTCGCTGGCAAGAGCAACGGTAAGACCCGAGTTAACCGCTATTCGGGCAGGCGCGAAGGGCAGGCCCAGGAAGAAGGAGGCCCCGGGGAGCATGGTGGCGACCGTGGACGAACGGCGGAGAACATCGATTTCGTCCTGTCCTATCCGCTCCAGATGGTCGACCGAAAGCGCGCCATGGGCCACTCCCACCTGCACGCCTCCGCTTATATCCAGCTCGTTGGCATGAATCTTGGGACGGAATCCGTAGCGGGAGGCTGCCTCGAGAATGGCATCGGTCTGCTCCACGGTGAAGAAACCGCGGTCGCAGAACACATCCACATACTCGGCAAGCCCTTCGGCGGCAACGGCTGGGAGCATGTCGGCAATGAGCATGTCGACATATTCCTGCTGGCGGCCTGCATATTCCCTGCCGACGGCATGCGCCCCCAGGAATGTGGCCTTTATTTCCAGCGGCGAGCTCTCCTTCAGGCGGGCGATAACGCGCAGCATGCGCAGCTCGTCGGCAAGATTGAGCCCATAGCCGCTTTTTATCTCGACCGCGGCGGTCCCTTTCGAGGCAATCTCGGCGAGCCGCCCCATGGCGCCCATGAACAGCTCGTTGTCGGTGGTGCGGTGGAGACGGTCGGCACTGTTGAGGATACCACCACCGCGGGCGGCTATTTCCTCGTAGGAAAGTCCGCGGATCTTGTCCTCGAATTCCCCCTCGCGGCTACCGGCGTAGACCAGATGCGTGTGGGAGTCGGCGAAAGCGGGAATGAGCATGCGTCCATGGCCGGAAAGGACAGTGGCTCCTTCGAGACGCGACCTGTCGAGCGTATCCATAGTGCCCATGGAGGCCACTGTTCCGCCGGGCATGGAAATCTCCACATAGGCATTGTCGATGTGTCCGAAGTCCTTGTCCATTTCCGCGCCGGCAAGACTGCGGCGCTCTTGCGGAATCACGCCCCAGATCTGGCTGAGGCCTACAATAAATATGCGCTCTTCCATTTCAGCGCATGCCTTTTACAAATTCAACGGCGGCCGCGATGTGCGGGCTCATCACAGTGTCTTCGGCGATGAAGGGAACACAGCCGCGGAAATCGGCATGAAGTTTCTCCAGCACTTCGGAAGAACGTGCCGGGCGGCGGAAATCCAGAGCCTGGGCGGCATTGATAAGTTCTATGCCCAGCACGCGCTCCAGATTCGCGACCACACGCAGAAGCTTGGTGGCCGAGTTGGCGCCCATCGACACATGGTCTTCCTGACCCTGCGACGATGGAATGGAATCGCAGCTTGTGGGCCAGCACAGGCCCTTGTTCTGGTTCACGATGGAAGCCGCGGCATACTGCAGTATCATGAAGCCGCTGTTCAGTCCCGGACGGGCCACCAGGAACGAGGGTAGCGAGCGCACTCCGGCAATCAGCTTGTAGATGCGGCGTTCGGAAATATTCGCAAGCTCCGAGAGTGCCAGTGCCAGGTAATCCATGGGCATGGCTATGGGCTGGCCATGGAAGTTGCCGGCGGAAACAATGATGTCGTCATCGGGGAATACGGTAGGATTGTCGGTAGGGCTGTTGATTTCATCCTCGATTACCGCCGACACAAAGTTGATGGCATCGAGTACGGCACCGTGCACCTGGGGGATGCAGCGGAAGGAATAGGGGTCCTGCACATGCTCCTTATGTCGTGCGATGAGCTCGCTGCCGCGCAGGAGGTTGCGGAACACTTCGGCAGTCTCGATCTGGCCGCGGTGGTGGCGAACGGCGTTCACCTGCGGGCCGAAAGGCTCGATTCGTCCGTCGAAAGCGTCGAGGCTCATGGCGCCGATGCTTGCGGCGGCCTTCCACAGCCGGCGGGCCGAGATGAGCGCGGCCACGGCATGGGCGCTCATGAACTGTGTGCCGTTGAGCAGCGCCAGGCCTTCCTTGCTCTGAAGGGCTATGGGTTCCCAGCCGTAGTGCTGCAGAACCTCTGCCGCCGGCACCTGCCTGCCCTGCCAGAGCACTTCTCCAAGTCCCAGAAGAGGCAGACACATGTTGGCCAGCGGAGCCAGATCGCCGCTGGCGCCAAGCGAACCCTGGGAATATACCACGGGGATAACGTCGTTGTTGTAGAAATCCACCAGGCGTTGCACGGTAACAGGCTGCACACCCGAATTTCCGTAGCTCAGGCTCTGGACTTTCAGTAGCAGCATGAGCTTCACAATCTCCGGCGCTACGGTTTCACCGACACCGCAGGCATGGCTCATCACCAGATTGCGCTGCAGCTGTCCGAGCTGGTCGGACGATACCGATATGTTGCACAGCGAGCCGAAGCCGGTTGTGACTCCATAGATAGGTGCTGAGTCGGATGCCACTTTGGCATCGAGGTAGTCGCGGCAGCGCGCTATCAGTTCCAGCGACTTGTCGGACAAGGCAATGGCAGCGCCTGATTCTACAATATGTTCGACGCATGCAAGCGACAGGCGTTCGGGAGTTATATAGTGGATATTGTCGGTTTTCATTTGTTCAGAGCTTTTTCTATTGTTTCTTCGTCGCAGAGATTGGGTAGTGTCACTTTGAGCAGGGGTGTGCGCTGCATCTGGCGTTCTATGGCTGCGCGGGCACCGCTGTTGCGAGCCCAGGAACGGCGGGCGATGCCGTTGTTCACATCCCACAGCAACATGTTCTTGATTCGTTCCTCGGCCTCGGACGTGCCATCGACAACCATTCCGAAACCACCGTTGACAACCTCACCCCAGCCTACGCCGCCACCATTGTGGAGGCTCACCCATGTGGCGCCGCGGAACGAGTCGCCCACCATATTGTGCACGGCCATGTCGGCGGTGAATGCCGAGCCGTCGTAGATGTTCGAAGTCTCGCGATAGGGCGAGTCGGTGCCTGAGACATCGTGGTGGTCGCGGCCGAGAACCACCGGCCCATGCAGACGGCCATCGGCGACAGCGCGGTTGAAAGCCAGCGCAATCTGCGTGCGGCCTTCGGAATCGGCATAAAGGATACGCGCCTGCGATCCCACCACGAGCCTGTTGGCTCCTGCCTGGCGAATCCAGTGTATATTGTCGTCGAGCTGGCCGGCGATATCCTCAGGAGCTTCGCGGCGCAGTTCCTCAAGCACTTCGGCGGCAAGGCGGTCGGTCAGTTCGAGGTCTTCGGGAAGGCCGGAGGCACAAACCCAGCGGAAGGGTCCGAAACCGTAGTCGAAGAACAGCGGACCCATTATGTCCTGCACGTAGGAAGGATATCGGAAACTGCCGTCTTCCTTGGTAATGTCGGCACCCGCCCGCGACGATTCAAGCAGGAAGGCATTGCCATAGTCGAAGAAATACATGCCTGCGGCCGACAGCTTGTTTATTGCATCGACCTGGCGGCGCAGCGACTGCTGCACATGGCTGCGGAATTCCTCGGGCTGCTCAGCCATCATGCGCTTGGCCTCTTCGAAGGACAGCCCGGCCGGATAGTAGCCTCCTGCCCACGGATTGTGCAGCGAAGTCTGGTCCGAACCCAGATCGACATCCACACCTTCGGCGGCAAGCTTCTCCCACAGATCCACCACATTGCCCTGATATGCCAGCGAAACGGCCTCTCCGGCCTTCCTGGCGGCGGCGGCACGGGCAAGAAGTCGGTCGAGATCGGTGTACACCTCGTCGACCCAGCCCTGGCTACGACGTTTCTCCACAGCTTCAGGGTTAATTTCGGCCACGATTGTGACCACACCGGCTATATTGCCGGCCTTCGGCTGTGCTCCGCTCATGCCGCCGAGACCTGCTGTGACAAACAGCATACCCGCCAGAGAACCGTCGGGACGGCGGGAGCGGCGGCGTCCGGCATTGAGCACGGTGATGGTGGTTCCGTGCACAATGCCTTGCGGACCTATGTACATGTAGGAGCCTGCTGTCATCTGCCCGTACTGGCTCACGCCAAGCGCATTGAAGCGCTCGTAGTCATCGGGCTTGGAGTAGTTGGGAATCACCATACCGTTGGTCACAACCACCCTCGGCGCCCCCGGCGATGAAGGGAACAGGCCAAGGGGATGGCCGGAGTACATCACAAGAGTCTGCTCGTCGGTCATCTCGCTGAGATATTTCATCGTGAGCAGATATTGCGCCCAGTTCTGGAACACGGCACCGTTGCCACCGTAGGTAATAAGTTCCTGGGGATGCTGCGCCACTGCCGGGTCGAGATTGTTCTGAATCATCAGCATTATGGCCGCAGCCTGTCGCGAACGTGCAGGATAGCACTCCACCGGCCTTGCATACATGGGATATTCCGGACGGAAACGATACATGTATATTCTGCCGTACTCGCGGAGCTCATTGGCGAATTCGGGTGCCAGCTCGGCATGCCATTCTTTGGGGAAATAGCGCAGAGCGTTGCGCAGTGCAAGCTTCTCCTCCTCCGGGGTGAGTATCTGTTTGCGACGTGGAGCGTGTCCGGGATTATTGTCGTAAGGGCGGGCCGGCGGCAGCTCGGCGGGAATGCCCTGCTTTATCTGTGCTTGAAAATCGGTGTCGGTCATAGCATAGTAAGGTATTTGCGCAAAGATACGAATAAGTCGAGAGCAAAACCAAATATTTAGTCTTTGCCAATTGGAAATTTACAAACTATATGGTATTCTTTACCGACACCTTATATATATCAGCTATTCAATTAGAAGAATAAAGTGATTCCCATAGGAGACCTTACCGGTTGGTTTCTCACCATGGCCGGCGACCACTTAGGCATAGAACTTATCAGACGGATTGCCTCGGGATTAAGCCCGGGATTGTCGCTATATGAAACCTTGACATTCGATACGCTGCCATCGCGTTCTATAATGAATTCAAGCTCGACATCACCCTGCATCTGAGAGCCATTATTGTCGCGCGGCCATACAATGTTATCATGTAGCCATTGCCTTCTCGCTCTATCACCGCCTGGAAACTCTGCCTGCACCTCGACCGAATAATAAACCTTGTTCGGGTCTATTGTATTCAGTCTTTGTGATTCAACATAAGATACTGATCCAGATACAGTTCCTGCGTCGTAATGCGATTCAGTTGTGGCTGCGGCTGCATCAGGTTGCTCTTCCCTTAGTGTACCTCCCATTGCAGTTTTGGCGGATTGACCTTCTATAGGTGCCTGCTCTGGAACAACCTGCATATCGTCTTCCTGTGGAGCAGTTTCTATCGGAACATCCTCTGCTTGAGCGGTCTCCGGATAAACTGCGTCATCTTCCATGGCTGTTGTTATTGGCGACAGTATAACGGCTGTGTCGGTAGCCATAACGAGAGGCTGTTCTTGCTGCAGTGGCTGCTCATCCGCGGGCTCTCTTTCAAGCGGATAAAAAGAATTATACCAGACTATTACGGCAAGCACCGCTATGATGTACAATACTCCGTAAACCCAAAATCTCTTTCGGGAATTCCTCTTGGCTGGCGGTGGCGTACTCTTGACCTTAGACGACGGTAATGGCTCTTGCTCCGAAACGGGTTCCTCTTCATGTTTTGACTCGGACATCTTTTCCGCATTACCTATAGAGGTAAATGAGCCATCATCATTAATGCGGAAAATATCTCCGGCATCGGTAACATGGTACTTATTCGGTTTCTCTTCCATAATGCAGCCTATTAGAAATTCTTTAATTCATACTACTTCAAGTTGTGGAATCATTAGGCCTCGATTTGTATAATATGCCTTACGTCGATTTTCAAGTTCTGCAATAATAGTACTTATCTTCCAAACACCAAACCGAAGAGCTTCAGTTACTGTATATACGGTTATTTCAAGCGTAGCACTATGTCTTGAATAACCAATGATATCAGCTATATTCCAGATCTGTTCTTTACGACTGCCGAAGTTTAGAAAATGAGGCTTGAAGCTAAATGTTTCAGGATAAATATGCAGTTTCCCACCCTTCGAATTAATGAAACCTTGTAAGCTCGCATGAAACCGTATTTCTTTAGGAAATGCTATATCCGTACTTTGGATTAATGGAACCGTAGGCTTGATCGTTTTTGGATGCGAAAACTCCTCAACATTGCCCACAGAGGTAAAAGAACCGTCCTCATTCACCTTATATACACTTCCATCATCCAGGATGTGGTATTTATTCGGCAATTGGCCCATTATTTGAATCCTCAGTTTCTTCTTTTACAGCGTAGTCAAGGACGATGCTGCGGGTTACCTGGAGTGGATAGGAGAATATCTCTGCCATTTCACCGCCAATCTGCGGATTGTTGGTGTTGCAGATGAGTGTGTATTGGGTAAGCGTATCTATTAGCCGCTGGGTATAGTTCCCGTTATCACGGTTGAGCAGATCGAGAATCATCTTTACACCGATAGTCGTAACGAAGTTTATATCGACGGAGATACCGGGTTCAAAACTGCCTACCTCTCCCATGTAAAGATGTGTGTTGGCTTCGACCCGGCCTGAGGTATCGCTCATGGTTGCCATGAGGTCTTCGTAGTCGGGCATGCCTTCGGGCAGACAATAGAAAATCTCTCCGGCAAATGCCCGTTCCCAGCATCCGATGGATATGAATGGCATGCCGTTGGGTTTGGCAAGCATATTGGCTGCATAGTAATCGCCCTCGCGATTGTCGGCACAGCCCACCATAATGGCATCGGGAGTGCAGAACGGCTCTATTTCAGCAAGAGGAACGTCCTGAATTCGTTTATGCGACACAAATATCTCAGCCGTGGGATTGATTTGAAGTATGCGTTCCCGAAGTGCGGTGGTTTTGTATTTTCCCACATCAAGTATGCCACACTGATGACGGCAGATGTTGTGGTAGCCGAAAATATCCATGTCGATGAGGAAGAACCGGCCAACTCCCGCGCGTGCAAGCTCAAGAGCGACAAGACTTCCCACTGAACCGCAGCCTATAATCACCGCTCCTTTGCGGAGCATGATATCGGATTCGAGAATGCCCGTATTCCGCGAAAAGATGTCGATTCTCAAGCTGTATCCCTCCAATTGGCAAACAGTGCCATCGGCAGTCGAAAATTGAACATTCCCATCAGTATCCAGCCAGCCGGATATCGTGTCATCGCCGGTCGTCTCCGGTTTTTCCCGATAGAAATGCCCGAGCAATACAGGCGCCTGACCTCCAATGCGATTGTCGACGGCATCGAGCGAGATAACATTGTAATAGTTGGTCTCCCTGTGATAAATGCCCCACAGTTCATGGTCGCAGCAGACATCGAGCGGATAGCAAACGGTAGGTTTCAACCCTTTGCCTTTCATGAATTTGTTAATATCAATTTTCGCCATCGCCGTCGGTTTTTGTCACAATGCTGATATCTATCGATTTAACCCATTTCACGACCTTGGGAATCACTACGTTCCCGACAACGGCACCTATCGCAAAAATCATAACGGCAGAAATAGCAAGCAGTCTCTTCTTTATAAAGAATCCTTTAACTCTACCATTATCAGGCCTGGTCGGTTTATCTGTTTTCTGATTGTCGGAATCTGCGTTCGAAGCAAGCTCCTCGCTTTCATTGCGCTGTGATTCCGGCACTCCGCGTGTTTGGGCTACCTGTGTGTTTGTATGTGTCGGAGTCGGGTGTAGTTCTCTCCGTTCTGCATCCACATAGCGAAGTCTGAAGAACTTCTCCGGAATAAGATCGTCGCCAACTTCAACATCAACGGTTGTATACGCGATATTGCGCGGGCGCACACCATCGTTATGGTCGAGATGATACATTGTAAGGCGGAACGCCGGATCGATATTCACAAGACCGGAAATAACGCCGTAAGGATTCATTGAGGCATACTCTGAGTTGGTGCCGTCATCGGTCGATGAAAAATAATCCATCGAACCGGGATGCCGATGCCATAGGCCAAGCAACTGCAACGGCTCTTTGTACTGATTGGCTACCGAAGTGCCGAGATAGTTAACAAAGTTCTGGTCGTATTCAAAGTAAGCAGTCTCGAACACACCATTCATGCCGGGAGGAATCATTTCCATAACCACCCACAAGCCGTTGTCGAGGATGTAACCGAGAAAAATGCCTCCGGTTTCCACCGGATGTCTGGCAAAACTTTCACGAATCATAGCATTGTAAGCCTTGTCGCTGATGATTACGGTTTCGCACTTTTTGCTCATTGCATAGGTCGGAATTAGATACCTCCGTGACTGTTGAAGACAGCAAGAGGGAGGTCGCCGGTGAGCACCAGCTCAAAGGCAATAAACCATTTTGAAGCCCAGGCAAGAACAGATGCGGCGGTTGTGACAGTTGCACCTACTTTCTGATCTCTGGCTTCATTGGTGCACAGATATACGTTCCCAACCTCATCCGAAAGTAGATGTAATGGAGTGAAACCACATGACTTTATGATTTCCTGTATATCCGGCATAAGCGGATAAACCTTTACCGAAGAACCCATCTTCTGATTGGGATGGTTGTTGTCGTAAACAGCCATGACATGGTATTGGCGCTTCTCGCCATACTTCGATTCATATACTCCCGGTTCCAATACACCTACCCAGCAAAGGCGCCCATCATCAAGCCTGTCGAGAGTGAACTGGGAGAAACTGCGCGCCATCGCAATCTTCTCCATAGTAAGGAGTGTGGGATTGGCCGCATACCATTGAGCAGCCATTATGCCAGTCGGCGAATTGATGGTCACGTCCTTGTTTTCATCTATAACATTACCGTCTTTAGCGAGCGGTATTGTTTGGCCATTAAGAAGGCGTTCTCGTAGTTCGCGGCGTTTTTTCGCAGCGGCATCTTCCTGAGGAAATTTACATCCGGGAATGTTTACAGGTTGACTCATAGTGTTATTATCGTGATTATAAATGTTGGATTTACCTCATGCCAACATTGTTTATTGTTGTTTATTCCGATTGGTTCTTAAGTATTTTGCGGCATATACCCCACCCTCCATATATGAAAGGTATGGCACCTAAGCATGTCAATGTCACTATCATATCCCTTTCATGGTAGTAACACATAAGCCACGTCCACATACCGAGTAAAAATACTACAAAAGCTACAGCCAGCACAGCCAGCCATCGCAATAACTGGAAATTCTTAAAGTATTCGGGGTAGTGGTCGAGCATAAGCTTCTCAACTATCATTTCATAGTTGGGAATATTGACCGAGCAGGCATATCTTATAGCCTTTTTCTTCATTTGCCGACTTGCGAACACTCCTCCTTTGGCCACTTCGATCCTGAAAATATCAAGGATGGCTTTCTCTTTGAAGGACTGCTGATTGACAAAGGTTACCGAGCCGTCATTATTGACTACAGTCAACGTGCCATCACTATTTACTTTAGATAACCTTCCGTCATTATCGATTTTAAAATCACTCATTTGCTATATTCCTTATTTCGTTCAGTTTTGTATCTAAGACATCTATGATTGATTCTATCGGCAATTGGATATCGGACAACGCTTTCCGGATTGGCTCAACGTGGTCGTAGCCGAATTTAGTGGCCTGTTCATCCTGCCAGTACCCGTCGGTGGACGAAACAAGCTCGTCAAATTGCCTGGCGATATGATAAGCCTCATCTGAATAGTCTTTACCTGCCATATCAACGGGTTCTTGACATTATCAACTCTCTGACATTATCGCACTGGCAAGGACAGCATTTGCATCGCGGACAATAGTTCCTGAAGATGGCAGCACGACGCTCCATCTTTTCCTGGAGCCGCTGTGTTGCCTTGCCAAACGCCATGGCCTTCGACTGAGGCGACTGAAGGAGAGGCGTCGATGTCGCGCTGTCGCCGATGTCGACGCCTGCGATTTCCAGAGCCTCATACCTTGCCACCTTATCTTCAAGAGCCTTAAGACGGCGTGTGGCATCGGGGATATATTCGCCGGTAATCGAATTCATGATTCCTTCGCCGCCTGCGGGCTGTTCATAGTAGCCCACCTCGCGCTCCATGTCGTTGAGGCGCGCCTCGGCCTGCTCCCTGATGTGGCGGGCTTTACATAAGTCATCCTCGGCTTTTTTCATGTCGCGTTCCTCACAAGCACACGACGGACGGTATTCTCCGCTTTCCTCGTCGTACTTCTGCCTGCTCTGGCATGAATGATATGCCGAACGGCAATGCTCGTAACGCATATTCGCGGCAGACTCAATCATCCTCAGCCTCGCCACAACATCCCTCGCCGAGCCGAGACACCCGTTGATATGAGCCTTCACCGCTCCGCGCAGAGCGGCGATGGATGATGCACAGTCCTGAAACCCATCCATCAGAATCTTCAGAGCCTCAGATGATACGTTAGCCTGCTGCGACATAATCATATTCCGGCATTCTGCCCTTCGTATTTCAATGCGAGTTCGATACGGGGAGGCAGATATTTATTGGCCCATTGATTATACTTCTCGGCAAGTTCCATAATCGCTTCCTTGCGACTGCGGAACTCGTTTCCGAAGTTCTCGAACTGCTGGTCAACCCAACTGTCGGAAACCCGTGCCATGTCACTTTCCAATGCCTCGTATAAATCCCTCAAGGCTGTAGAGAGAGCATTCAGCTCGCTCTGCAATTCCATCAGCGAACGGGATGATGCATATGCTCCTGCCATAATCAAAGTGCTAAATATTCCCGTGTTATGTTTTCGAACTGTTGCAGCGGACCTTCCTGGAACTGGTTGATCTGGTCGCTGAGCGGCTGGATGAGGTCGCGGTCTTCGGTGAATTCATCGCGGTATTTGTGGAACTGCTCGTCCTGCCATTCATTCTCTACTGTTTCCATGGCGGCATCGGTACGGCGAAGCTGTTCCATAAGTTTCTCAGACAATTCCGACAGCTGACAACGGAAGCTGTACAGTTCGTCCGGGTCGACTTGCATTCCATTAAATACAGACATGGGATTCTATTTATAAGGTTTGAACTTTATAGTGTGATTTCTGGCATTGTCTCTGACATAGCCTCTGAAACGCGACGAAGGACGGTTGAACACAAAAAGCTTGTTCGCAAGAGCAGTGCCTATCACCTTGTATGACATGTCTTCCGACATCTGCAGAGCGACACGGAAGTTGAATCCCGATAGCGGGGAGGACTGGCTGGCCCTGTTGAGCGCTTCGAGAGTATCGGTTTGAAGGATAACAAAAACGCCCACAGAAGCACCATTGCGGATTACCATGTCCATGTCCCTGGCAGCCGCCGAGAGCTTAGGCATGGAACCGGAGGTATCTTTGTCGAGTGCGCGTATCGACTGGAAATCGAAGCAAGTGACATATATATGCTGCTGAGGCACATTCTCATCGTTGCGGCGTTGCTCTATTTCGTCTTTCAACGCTTTAAGCGCCGCCTCGACTTCAGTGGCGCCCGATGCCATTGTGAGGCTGCAGGGAGTCGATTCCGCAAACCCGCCGATTCTGCTATTGAGAGGATTATCCGTTCGCATGCCGCTTAACACCACAACTCTTGCCGTGTTGTCGGTATGGCCGGCAACTGCCGAACGCATAGCATTGAAAGCGATATTGCGGGCAATGTCCGCCTCACCACCGATAATGAGAATATTGTTGGCATTCTCCTTGACCAATTCGATATTGACATCGACATCGCTTACAGCAATGGATTCACCGAAGTAGACTGGAACGCCATATGGTATCGGAGCAACCGCATCATGGCATCCGGCACGCCGGCGTTCCTCGAATACAGGAAGATCGGCAGAGCGGAATACTTTCAGCGGTTCGCGTTCGTAGGTGAAGCTACGTTCAAATTCCCGAAGCCTCGACATGAGATTGTCGATGTCGGCTTTCGAGGTATAGAAACCCTGGACTACCTCATTGGCATACGAAGCGCCCGATTCAGAATTATAGACGCACTGGCCGGTGCGAAGCCTTGGCATACCTGTCCGGTTTTCGGATATTATCAGAGAATCGAAATCATTGGGCGCGCTCTTGAACACAATGCGGTTAGCGATAAGGTCGCGGGGCAGGAAAGAACTTGTGGGAAGTTTCTGGGTTGCCAGCACAAGGTTGATGCCGAACTTGCGGAACTCCTGGATTATGATATGTATCTTCGAATTGGCCTCCCTGGCAATAGGGTCGTTATCGATTTCAAAAAGCTTCTGGAACTCGTCGATGACCACAAGCAGGCGGGGAACCTTGATTTCCGGAGCGACATGCTTCAGATCCACAATATTGCTGACATTATGGTCGCGGCAAAGAGCCATACGCCGCGAGCCTTCCTCGACAAGCTCATTGAGAATGCTCAGACCAAATTCGCGCTCGGCTTCGGGTGCGATAACACGGGCATGAGGCAATCTGCCTACAGCATATGAATTGAACTCGACTCCGGAGAAGTCGATGAGATACATCCGCAGTTCGTCGGGGGAATACCTGACAGCGGCACTGCAAATCAGCGAATGCAGGAACACACTCTTTCCGGAACCCGGAATACCGATAACGACAGCTGTATTCTGGCCGCTCTCCTGGGTAATCCGCAGGGATTTGACATGCATATCATCGCCGAGTCCGAACGGTATCTCTATCTGCCGTGTGCTCTCCGAGAACCACCATACGGAAGTGTCGGAAAGGTAATCGGAAATGGACACAACAACATCCTTTCTGATTTCGCACTTGGCGTTGATGTCCTTGACAATCTTTCTGATGTCGGATTCGGAAAGAGTGTCGAACCGGACGCCACCCTCGAGCACACCGTTTGTGGCGGTTGCCTCCAATACTCCGAGTATGCTGTTGTCGTTATCCTTGAAATGGTAGGTATTCGCGAGTCCCGGAAATTTCGCCAGGTCGAAAGCTTCGGATTCCCTTTCCGCCATGTCATCGATATATTCTTTTGAAGAAAGAACAATGATGTAGATACCGGCTTTCGGACCGACGTTTGCCAGTTTTTTCAGTATATCGAGACTGTCGACAGTAAAACCTCGAGGGAAATTCTTCAAAACAAGAAGATTATACGCCTCCTTGTTCTCATGCGTGCTGTTGTATTCATAAAGAGTCGAACCTTTCTCCACAAGCACATTTCTAAGAATTGTGCCTGCGCGGACCTGAAGGGTCTCAATCGTGCTTCTTACCTCCTCAATGCGGGAAACGACTTTATACAGGTCGCGGTTCAGAAGTTTGAACGAATCGTCAAGACCGGTCATAAAATCGGTGTCGACAACTGTGGTCACTATAAGACGGGCAGGATTGTTTTCATAAATCCTACCTACAACGCTGTTGACAAAATCGACCGCTTTATCTTCAGAACCATGGTCGTATGTGACAAACAGGTTTTTACCGCCAAGAACAGTGAGGAAATCCATCCGTGAAATCTCGACATCCTGCAATGGGGGCAAGAATGAAAAACGGGTCCTGCCTATTGATACGCTTGCTGTCGTGAAATCAGTTTTATCAGCAGCCATGCGCTCCACTTCCGATATATAATGCCCGTTGATTTCACGGGCGGCATCGTTTACAGTATTTGTGATCACGGCAATGACTCTGCGCGCCAATTGCACGTTATTGCAGACATCGCCAAGGGTTCTGACATTGTCCAGCAGTGCATCGAACACACTGTTATATTCGGCTATAAGGAAATCCCGTTCATCCTCTTTGGTGGAGAAAACCCGTCTATAAAGTTGTTTCTTGACTGGGACAAGTTCCTGAATACGACCTATGATTTCGGAAATTTCCTCTTTGTTACCTGGGGAGGGAACAACTTCCGGCTCTTCTGTAGTAGAATGCATATTCACGACAGCTTCCAACGAGCTGAGCAACCCGGAAATATCACGGGCTTTATGCCATGTGGTCATGCCGTCGAGACTTACCTCAGTGTCATCGGAAATCGCAACCGATGCCAATGCCTCCAGATTATATGGTCCATATGGGTTGCCGCCCCTACGGATATAGAATATCGAACGTTCATTGAAGAGAGGACCATCAAAACAAATAGGAGACTCGATATCCGAATATGGCTTGCAATCTTCCATACAGCCCTCGGAACCATCTTTATTAACTTTGCATAAACTCAAATCCAACGAACCGGTAAGTTCCGGATAATTTCCGGCCTGCTTCCACTCATATGTTTCAGAAGACAGAACCAGAACATCCGGAGTCAGATGCATGTCCACAATGGTTTCAAGCGAAAATGGCCCGAAATATTCATTGTCAAGCTGTGCATAATACAATGTCTGAGGCATATACGTGCTGCAAATCGTGGCTTCTCTATATATGATTTAAGGTTATCTCTTGAAAAGAGAGCGGACACATTCTTTGGCGACTGTGAATAAGCCAATTACAATTGCGTTCATGCCAATTTGCTAAACTTTTAGGAACATATTGATGTTTGCCGGCAATCGAATGGCGAATTTTTTGTCACATTATTGTTTGTGTTTCAACTATTTCTTTTTAGTAGATGACAAAAATTAAATTTATGCTGTTAAACACTTAATCTTCAGTCG
>ERZ777305.567-NODE-567-length-59623-cov-4.697371_pt1 | contig 59623 bp, 53 predicted proteins | sample MGYA00374965_ERZ777305 | MGnify/ENA primary metagenome ERZ777305 (study PRJEB29328, sample SAMD00013331) | mouse gut metagenome | study: EMG produced TPA metagenomics assembly of the Metagenome analysis of fecal microbiota from mouse which was promoted...
AACTAGGCTTTAAATAATACTTTTTTAGTGTCCACTTTTTGTTGACAACTTCACTAAACTTTCTTTTATAATGTTATAATAAATTTAGAAAAAAAAGAAGCTGTCCCCCTGAGAACAGCTTCAAAGAATAAAAAGGGGTTGGCTAGTGTGATACTAGCACCAATTCGCCTGTAAGTGAATTGGTGATATATATACTAATCGAAAAGGGTATATTTGTCAACACTTTTTTGCAAAAAACTAAAAAAAATGGAGGTATTATGAATTTATCAGATATAAAGGGTATTGGACCAAAGACTTTAGGCTTATTAAATAAATTATCTATCTATACAATTGATGATTTAATTAGATATTATCCATATCGTTATAATACGTATTCAACAAGTAATATTCTCGAAATAGAAGAGGATACTAATGTTGTAATTTCTGGAATAGTAACATCTACTCCAAAGATATCATATATCAAAAGAAACTTTAATAAACTAAATTTTACTCTTGAGACAAATAATGTCAATATCAATGTCTCTATATTTAATCGTGCATTCTTATCTCACAATATTTATATTGGCAAAAACATTACTTTAATAGGTAAATATAACCGCATTAAAAACACTTTTACAGCAAGTGATATAAAACTCTATGGATTAACTAAAACAGAAGTAGAACCGGTTTATCATATGATTAATGGACTTAAGACAGCATCATTAAAGAAGATAATATATAATATATTAAATTCCAATATCGAAATAAATGAAATAGTACCAGAATATCTATCAAATAAATATGAATTCATAGATACCAAAACCGCCATAAGAGAAATTCACTTTCCTAGTAATACTAATAATATCAAACAGGCAAAGTTGAAATTAAAATATGAAGAACTGTTTGCCTTTATGTTCAAGATAAATCTTATGAAATTTAAGAATCAAATATTTGATAATTTTGTCATAAAAAATATCAAACCAGAATATCTTGACGATGTCATAGATAACCTTCCTTTTGCTCTAACGAGTGATCAATTAGAAGCAGTTAAAGATATAATTAGTGATTTTAATCATGAAAGAAGAATGAATCGTCTTATTCTTGGGGATGTTGGAAGTGGTAAAACCATAGTTAGTTTTATTGCCATCTTGTTAAATCAAAAGGTAGGATATCAAAGTGCTATGCTTGCTCCTACTGAAGTATTAGCTCATCAACATTATGATAATTTTAAAAGTTTATTTCCCAATATCAATGTTGCCATTTTAGTTGGCTCCCAAACTAAAAAGGAAAAAGAAACCATCATCGAAGAATTAAAACAAGGAAACATCGATTTGTTAATTGGAACACATGCTATTTTAGAAGAAAATGTCGAATTTAAAAATATTGGCCTAGTAATAACGGATGAACAACATCGTTTTGGCGTTAATCAGCGCAAGAAACTCCAAAATAAGGGTCAGGCAGTTGATGTTCTTTACATGTCAGCAACACCTATACCAAGAACCTATGCCCTAACAATCTATGGCGACATGGACATCTCCATGATTAAACAAAAACCTTCGGGAAGAAAAGATATCTTGACGAAAGTCTACAAGTTTGATGAAATAACTAAGATAATTCAAGAGATAGAAGAAGAATTAAGTTTAAAACACCAAGTATATGTCATCGCTCCCCTTATTGAAGAAAACGAGGACACCGAATTAAACGATATCTTAAAAATAGAAGGAATACTAAAAAGCCATTTTAAAAACAAGCATAATATAGGAACACTTCATGGTAAGATGAAAGCATCAGAAAAAGATGCGATAATGAACAATTTCAAATCTGGTAAATTAGAAGTATTAGTATCGACAACTGTTATTGAAGTTGGTGTGGATGTCCAAAATGCTACTATGATAGCCATCTTCAATGCCGAAAGATTTGGCCTAGCGACATTACATCAGCTACGTGGTCGAGTAGGAAGAAATAGTCTTCAATCCAAGTGTTTATTGATAAGTGACAAAGAATCAGAAAGACTACATGTCTTAGAAGAGAGCAATGATGGATTTTATATATCTGAATGTGACTTTAAACTAAGAGGAAGCGGTGACTTGTTTGGTATACGTCAAAGTGGAGATATGGTATTTAAAATAGCTGATATTCATAATGATTATAAAATTCTTCTTCAATGCAAGTCAGATAGTCAAGAATTTCTCGATAATAATATCGAAAACAACTTTAGAGATTACGCATATTACCGTCATATTGTCGACCAATTAATGAATAACAATTGACAAACAACCCAAAATCATATAAACTTAGTATAGTATGGTAGCAATATCATACTGATCCTAGTTTAACGATTATACTAATGTTAAGCTAGATCAACCAAAACCCCCTGAAGAGAGCGTAAGCTCTCGCTTTTTTTTATACACAAATTAATTATAATAAATCAAAAAGACAATTATTATTTGCTTTTTATTTTAGGGTTTTGTTATAATCAAAAAAAGGAGCATCAAAATGGACAGGAAAAGTACTACAATAACAATAATATTTATGTTATTATCGATAACTACTGGTTTAATGTCGCATGATTTATTAATAGGAGGTCTTGCTCTTTTTACAGCCCTTATGTGTTCCTATTTTTCTAGTGAAGGCAAAAGAATAAGTTATATCTATGGTTTAATTAACTACTTGCTTATTGGTTTGATTTCCTTTAAAAATCATCTTTATGGGTTATTTTTCTTTGGCATGATCGTTTGTCCCATAATTCAAATACAAGGATATATATCTTGGGGAAAAAACCTAGATGAAAATAAAAATGTTAAAGTTCGCGAATTCACTTTAAGAAATTCTATTATCATAACCATATCTTGTATTCTTGGAAGTCTAATAATAAGTTACTTATTAACCCTCATTCCTGATCAAAGAATAGCATTCATGGATGCCTCATCCAACACGATAAACCTATGTGCTGTAATTTTAGGTATTCTAAGATTTAAAGAATGTTGGTGGATATGGTTAATAAATAATACTATTGACCTCTCCATATGGCTTATAACTTTTATATCCAAGGGCGAGGGCTCATTTATGATGTTACTCGTTTCTATTTCTTATTTAGTAATAAATTTTTATGGAATAATCAAGTGGAATAAAGAAGCTAAGAAAAATATGAATTCTTAAGAAAATATCAATTTGAGGTGATTTTAAATGAGAGAAAAATTAAAATCAGTGTATCTAAAGTATCCAAGCATTGAAGATATGAATATGCTTATTGAATATGAGGAAGAATACAAAAAAATGTTTCCCAATTATCATGGAGTTTCAAGAGAAAACTATGAAGAGAAATTAAAAGTATGGGATGAGCATAGAAGAGGAATCGGTACAAATGGAGTTAGCAATAATTTTTGCTGGCTAATTGACAATAATAAAATAATCGGTTTATGTACTTACAATGCCAACCCTGAATTAGATGAAAAATTTAAAAACTATGCTGGTCATATTAGTTATTCAATCCATCCCAAATATAGAAATCAAGGTTATGGAACAATCGCCTGTCACTTACTTATAAAGAAGTGTTTTGAGTTGGGAATAGAGGAGGTTATGATAAGTTGTCGAGGTTGGAATACTCCCTCAAAAAAGGTAATAGAAAACAACTTTGGAACTTTTAAAGACAAGATAGATGATAATGAAGAACCAAGTTGTAGATATCTAATAAACACAAGAGAATCAATTAAAAAATTTGAAGAAGAGCATTTGAGTAAATCAATTCAACAAAACTCATTAAAATAAAAAGGTAGCTGAAATTCATTATTTCCAACTACCTTTTAAAATGCTTAATAATAAAGATGAATCAAAAATTTAAATCTGTGCTTGCTCTATCGTCTTTGCTAAACTTTTATTAGCAGAAGAGTTTTCCAAGGTTGCATATTCGTTAATCTTTTCACCATTGACAGAAAAATGCATTTTTCCTATTACTTCTTCTCTTAACGTTTTTAACCATTCTCCAGTAATACCGTTATAAAATCTCTCTCCAAAATCAGACGTTAAAATAGAACTTATACTACCTAGTTCAAAACAATTTTTTTGACTTGTCAAAATATTATTGACGATGAAACCACAAGCATCAGAGCAAGCTAGTAAATATTCTAAAGCCTCAAATTCTTCTTTAGTTTGCAGTTCATTCCATGTATCTCCATTTTTTAACTTAGTTAATCTTTCTAAAGTCACAGATGAAAGTCCAGCAATCCCAAGGTATTTAAGCAAGGAAGCAATTCTTGCCTTATTATTCTCCAAAGCTTCTTTATCAAAGGCAATTTGTTGCTCAGTTATTATTCCATGTCCAAAGACAAAGGGTTTACTGAGATCTTCTGATAAAATACTTTCTAACACTTCTAATAGATCTTTCAAATCAAACATACAATCACCTTCCGTTTGTTGGAACCTATTTTAACATTCTTTTTTATCGCTGTCAAAAACTAGTAACACTATTTATATTAGAGATTAAAAATCCCTCCTTTATAATTTGTTAAAATATCATAAATATGTTAAAATACACAACCGAGGGATAATTATGGATAGTATTGATTTAGGCGAATTAGATAAAATTGAAAAAGATATCATTATAAAAAACCCGGATTGGTTTTATCACGGCTTTGACTTTGCTCTTGTCTCTGATATCTTAGAAAAAGGAATTTTATCAAAGCGCCATTTGAGTTTTCCGTGTCCCAATTTTGGTTTAAATGGCAAATATTACGTTAGCATTGCCAAAGATATTGATGGAGAAGATCGTGCACTAACAAGATATAAAAATTCAGGGCCACTTGTAATTTTAGATAATCTAAAGGTCATAAAATGCAAAAAATCCAACTTCTATCGTCTATTTAATCGTACTCCTTTGCCATTGCGTTATACCGCTTGGTCCGATGAGTATCAGGTATATGACAAAATATCGCCAGACAAGATTATTGGCTTTGAATGCATGGTCTATGACTGGGCTAAAAGTGGTAATTTATTTTTATTAAAAAGATTTCGTACGATGCTTGAAATAATGCAACAATTGAAATGCGAACTTCCGATTTATGATTATTCAAGGGAAGAAGAAAATGTCGTTCACGAATTAGACAAAGAGGCATTTTTAGAAATAAGTAAACCCCTAAAAAATCAAGGTCTAAGTTCATTATTATAATAACAAAACAGGAAGAGTCTATATAGACTCTTTTTATTATTTAAAAATAATCTTGTCATCTAATATCATAGTTGGTAAAAAAATGGTATAATATAAAGCATCAAGGAGGAAAAAATATGCGAAAATTAGTAATTCTAAGAGGAGCCCAGGGCTGTGGAAAGAGCACATTTATTCAAGAAAATAATTTAGAAGCCTATACATTATGCGCTGATAAAATAAGACTTATGTATTCTTCGCCTGAAATGACTGTAAACTATAATGAAACAATACCTCAATTCAATAATAAAAAAATCTGGAATCTTTTATATGAGATATTAGAAGATAGAATGCGAAGAGGAGAATTCACTATAATTGATGCCGTTCATGCAAACGTTAAAGAATCGTTATCAAACTATAAAAAATTAGCAGAAAAATATCGCTATCGTCTCTATCTCTTAGATTTCACTGATATTCCTAAAGAAATAGTTTATGAGCGAAATAATGCTCGTGAAAGCTATAAACAAGTTCCTGAAAGTTCTATTGACAAATCTTATCGTCTATTTGCCAAAGAATCCGTACCATCATCTTTTCAAGTTATCAAACCAGAAAACTTTCAAGATATAATAAAGACTATACCAAGAGATTTTAATAAATATGAAAATATTCATGTGATTGGTGATATTCATGGTTGCCTAAGCGCTTTAAAAAAATATTTTACTGATAATCCAATAAAAGACAAAGATGCATATATCTTTACTGGTGATTACTTTGATCGTGGCATAGAAAATTATGAAACATTTAATTATCTATTAGAATTAATGAAAAACGATAATATGATATTCTTAGTTGGCAATCATGAAGATAAATTATATAAATATGCCTGCGGTGATGAATTTAAAATGGATTATGATATTAAAAACACTATTGAAGAGTTTGAAGATAATAAACTCGAAAAAAGTCTTCTTCGTGGCTTTGTTAAAAAATTAGCTCAGATATCTTTTATCGAATTTAACGACCAAAAATATTTAATATCTCATGGAGGAATACCATATTTTCCATCAAAGTCGCTAGATCTATACAGCACCAATTCCTTTATCTATGGTATCGATAAATATGATGTTAATATAGATTCTATATATAACGAGTATATGGAAAACCAAGAAAATAAAGTAATTCAAATCCATGCTCATCGCAATTACTATAAAATTAAGTATGATGAATATCCTCTTTCTTTAAATCTTGAAGGTGATATTGAACATGGAGGACATCTTCGTGTTTTAAATATCTCACCAACTGGAATTTCTTGTACAGAAATAAAAAATGACATATACAATCCTAACTTAATAGAGGAAACAACTATTTATAATTTGATAAATGATTTTAAAAATAATAAATATATTATTGAAAAGGATTTAGGAAACAATATCTCATCATTTAATTTTTCTAAAGAAGCATTTGCTAATCACATATGGGATAATATGACTACTAAAGCTCGAGGATTATTTATTGATACATTGAACAATAAAATAATTGCTAGAAGTTATAATAAGTTCTTTAAAATAAATGAACGTAGAGAAACACAAATAGAAGATTTAATTAATACCTTAAATTTTCCTGTTAACTTTTATTTAAAATATAATGGCTTTTTGGGAATCTTATCTACAAAAGATGGCGAACTCTTCTTCGCTTCCAAATCGACAAATGAAGGACCATTTGTTACATATTTTACAGATATATTTTATAATATCTTCAGTGAAGATCAAATATCTGCAATTAAGAATAAAATGCTTGCCGATAATTTATCCTTTGTTTTTGAAGTGATTGATCCAATAAATGACCCACACATCATTGAATATAGAGAACAAAATCTCATTCTTTTAGATATGATTTATAATACGCATGAATACGACAAAGTAAGTTATGATGAATTAAAATATTTTAGTAATAATAACGCCATTGAAGTAAAAGAACTAATCTATACGGCAAACAACCCAGAAGAATTTAAAGATATTTACAATCAAATAACGGGAGATGACTATCAATTAAATGGCCACTTCATCGAAGGATTTGTTTTAGAGGATAATAAATCATTTATGGTAAAAACCAAAACTGCATATTATGATAAGTGGAAGCGCCTAAGGGGAATGATGGAAAAATCCATAAAAAATAATGATTATAAAGTAAAAAACACCGGCGATTTAGAACAAAAATTTTTAGAGTTTATACGAGAAAAATATGAAAATAAAGAAGTAGACATTAAAGATATAGATATAATAAGTGAAAGAAAAGAATTTGAAGACATTAAATAATGTCTTTTTTCTTGTTCCTCTTTACATAATTTATAATTATTATGTTTACTTCATCACTACACTATAGTATTCTTAAATTAGGAAGGTGAAAAAATGAAAAAAGGAACAATAATCGGTATTGTCATCGCAGCAGTAGTACTTATCCTCGGAATAACTTTGGTTGGAGGATATAATGATTTAGTTGAAAAGAGTGAAAATGTTGAAAACAAATATTCTGATATCTCTGTTCAATTAGAGAGAAGAGCAGACTTAATACCTAATTTGATAAGTACAGTTAAAGGATATATGAAACATGAAGAAAAAGTCATTGAAAGTGTTACATCAGCAAGAGAAAATTTAGTAAATGCCAAATCTTTAACAGATAAAGCTAAAGCCAATGAAGAATTAACAGTTTCGTTAAATAACTTAATTGCCTTAGTTGAAAACTATCCTGATTTAAAATCCAATACTAACTTTATTAATCTATCTGATGAACTAGCTGGAACAGAAAATAGAATAGCAGCATCTCGTAAAGATTATAACAATACAGTAAGCGAATATAATAAAGCTATTAAGAGTTTTCCTAAAAATATTTTAGCAGGTATGTTTAATTTTGAGAAAAAGGAATATTTTGAAGCTAAAGAATCAGCAAGTGAGGTACCTAATGTATCGTTTGACGAGGATTAATTTATTAATCCTTCTTCTTTTTTCTTGTCTGTTTATCCCGAATGTTAATGCCCTTGTTTCACCAACAAGTGAGTTTTATGTTAATGATTATGCCAATGTCTTAAGCTCAGAAACAGAAAAGTATATTATAGAAAAAAGTAAAGAATTATATAAAGTCGATGGCACCCAAATCGTTGTTGTAACGGTTCGCAATTTAGAAAATTCTAGTATTGAAGACTTTTCTCTTAATTTAGCTCGCGAATTTGGTATTGGCTCAAAAGATAAAAATAATGGCTTACTAATACTTTTAGCCCTAGAAGAAAGAGAATCAAGAATAGAAGTAGGAACAGGACTAGAAGGTATTTTACCCGATGGTAAAACGGGAAGATTTCAAGATCAATATATGATACCTTATTTTAAAACCAACGATTTTGATACGGGAATAAAGAATGGCTATGATGCCTTATTTAATGAAATAGTAAAATTAAATAATTTAAATTTAGCAACAGCCAATTTAAGAAAAAAAAACCAAAGAGATTATACTATCTCTCTAAATATGATGCTCATTATCGGCTTTGTTGGATTCGTTATTGGACAAGTAGCGCGATTTGCTAAATCAATTAAAGACAAATTAACCGCAAGTTATTTAATCATTGGTCTCATTATTCTTCTTGTCTTATATAACAGCAATAAAATCTATTTTTTCCTTTTTGCAATTCACATGATTGGCTTTCTAATTGGCCGTTTTGTCACTTTAAAAATGATGCCATACAGCGTTAGTGGTAGCGGAGGCGGCTACTCGGGTGGTTATAGTTCGAGTTCACATTCATCCCACTCATCACATTCTAGCGGAGGTGGCGGTGGTTTCTCTGGTGGAGGATCATCGAGAAAGTTTTGATTAATAAGAAAAGTAGCGTATTTCGCTACTTTTTATATTTTTATTAAAATAACACCTATAATAATTAAGATACCAGCAATCATTTTTATTAAAAATCCCTTGCGATCTTTATCAAAGATTAATTCGACGATGGCATTTATAATTGAAGTTAGAGCAAATAGAGGAGCAACAACAGTAACGCTCTTTAATTGATAGGCCTTTACTGAAGATATTAGCATTAAACACCAAGTAAAACCCGCTAATATAAATTCTTTTTTCTTATATAGAGCAAATTCTTCTTTTAAATTCTTAATTTTTATTCTTTTAAATAAAGCAATAAACAATGCGGGGAAAGAAACTGTTATAATCGTATAAATGGCAATGTTGAAATAATCCGAGATATTAACATTAATAAGCATCGCTACAGCAAATAAGAAGTTGGATATAAATGACATAATAAAATACTTATTGATTTCAAATTTACCCTTATCATAACTTATTAAGATATTAGCACTAATTATCAAGATAGCACCAACTATTTTTATCGGAACAATTGCTTCCTTTAAGAAGGTTAGACCAAATATAATCATGAATACAGTCGAAAGTTGCTTGAGCATGCTAAATGTCGATGGTTTAAGCCCATATCTTGCCTCAGTATTTAATCTATCTGTAAATGCATATAGAATAGTCGTTACAAATAAAGTAAGATATATTTTTATATCACTGGGAAACTTAATTGGAAAAAGAGGTATTAGAAAAATTGCAAAAAAAGCTGTTGTTAATTCCAATAAAATAGTAAGACTATTGGCATCTTTCATCTCCCTATTGGCTGCTTTAAAAGTCCTTGCAAATATACAAGCTGATAGCAAATAAATAGCAACCTGCACTTCCCACATTTCTAATAATTTCATAGTATCACCACTATAATTATAAAATATTCTCGGTCATATTTCATTAACAAAAGTTTTTTAGTGTCAAATAAAACTTTACAATAAGCCATTAAAAATATATAATAAAGAACTATGGGTGATTGTATGAATAGGATGGTCTTAACAAAAATATTAAAAAATCTTATCGATTTATACATTGATGATAAATTTACCTACATTTATATAATCAACATTCTTGATAATATTGAAACCGAAGAATATGACGAGGATAAAAATGCCTATCTACAAGCCTCTCTTCTCTCTACACTATTTTCCATCTTCCCTTACTATCGAATATTAAAAGATCTAAATGATTTGGGAGACTATATCATTGAATCAACCAAAGCCAATACTAATTTTAAGGCAATATCTCGTCTATTAAAAAATGGATGTCTTGGAGACATGGTACCAGATATCAAAAGACGCGCACAAACTGAGACCTTAGCACATATTATGGAACTTATATATATGCATAAATCCGGAGAATTAAACCCTGATATTGTCATTTCGCATTTGACAAAGAATATGTTTGATCCTAAAATACTAACGAGCATGGACGCTGCTGAGAGTATCAATTATAATCAGGAAACAATTCCTGGAGTCGAACTTAAAAATATATCTTTAAGAGAAAATATCTCTAGATCAAATACTAATCGTAAAGAAAATATTCGCCGAAACCTAGAAGAATTTGTTACTGACAATTATGATGAGGAAACCCTAGAGAAGTTTATCCAAGAAGTAATCAACATTATCGATCAAAGTTCGCTAAGTGATAAAGAATTATTAAAAAATACCATATATGAAAGTCTTATTTCACTTTTTGCTAAAGCCGTTGTTGCTTGGGAAACGAGACCAGAGGAAGATGTTAATCAATTATCTTTTAATTTTAAATAAAGATAATTTTTTATTGTGTGAATCTTTTTATCATTGTATAATAGACGATAAAAGGTGAAAATATGAACGATAGAATAAAACAACATTTTGATAATTTTTACAACCGATTAGTTTTTTTAGATAGAAACCAAGGAGAACAAGAAAAAACATTTTCCCATGATTTATATCGTCAAATAAGTGAGGATAGTAATGGAAAAATAACGACCAGTGTTGTCCTAGAAGAGAACATTAAAGATGAGAGAATATATCTTCGTCACAAGGGATTAATCCTTACTCTTGTATATGGGACACCCTTTAATAAAAAATATAAATATATAGATGTTTACATAGGAAAAGATCAATTTTATCAAGGTGAAGATGCCCCTAGTATAGATGAACTTTTAGATATACTCGACGAATATATAAAAAACAACTATAAAGAATTTTATGAAAAGATAAATAAATATATCTATGGATGTGCGGGAAATCGTGAAATAAGCATTAAATATCGTCCAGCCAACATTTTATCAAAAGATAATATTAAAAATGTTAAAATATCTGATACAGTAGTAAAAAACAGAGATATTGAACATCTAAAAATGTATAAAAATTTAAAGTCCCTAGAGATTCATAACTCCCTAGTTGAAGCGACGAATTTTGGCAGTATCCCCTTATCTTTTTTGACTATAGGCGGAAGCGATATTGCCAACTTAAAGTGTTTGGATCATTTGAATGCTAAAATCCTTTCCATCTATAATAGTCAAATTTCCGATAATACTCCAAGATCTGTTGATTTAAATGTTTGTGATTTAAAACTTCACAATTTGAAAAATATCAATATAGCCCATTTCCTTTTGTGTACTAATTTTCATAAATTAACAAAGGCTAGTTTAAATGATATAGAATTAACTCCCCAAGAAATAGATTTGCTAACTGTCCTATATAACATTGTTGAATTAGAGGTATATGGAACGGCGACATCATACAAGTTCTTAGATGAACTTCCTGAATTGGAATCATTAAGCGGGTGCATTCGCATTATTCAAAGTGATGTTCTAAAAAAATTACAGGCGCATTTTAAAGGACAAAAAGTAGAGGGCGAAGATAGAATTGCCAATTTCATTACCCATCATATGTCCGATGAAGTAAGAAAACACAAGAAATTTTGGGATTCTCTTCATCTATCTAAGGTCGCATTAGAGAAATATAAAGGCATTATTGAAAACAGCAATGAGGAATCCATAAAAAAGATGCTTTCACTTCCTTTGAGTGAGCGTCAAAAATTAGGACGTGAGCAGGATATTACTTTTATCCCACCAACGGAGATTGACCCCTTTAATATATTACTAGAAAGTATCAACGAAAAGTATTTATCCACAATAGTTGGAAGAGATGGTAAGAGACTGATAAAACCAAGACGCATTGGATACAATACCGATGTTTATCATATTCTAGGACCCGATGGAAAAGTTTTAGAAAGTATTGAAAAGAGTGAAGCAGTAGATGTAACCGTTCCAGAACACTATGAAGAAATAAAAAATATTATCGTTGAAAATGAAAACAATATCTTTGATTATTACTACAATCGCACCTTTAATGAGCCAACAAAATTGACATTCTTATCGCGAAAAATTAAGGACATATACGAAGATAAAATAGAAGGTTTTGAGGAAACCTATAATAAAAATCTAGCTCTTATAAAGCGTCGTGAAGAAATAGAAGAATTGGCAAGAGATATATTCCGTAATACTAGCATTTTATGCTATGCTCCTATCCACAGATTAGTTGAACGCACAGAGATAAAAGATGGTAAGGAAGTAACATATCTCGATTTTGCTCCTGATAGTTTTACTTATGAAGATGATAATCTCTATCAGGCCTTAAAAAGAACTCGCGATATTCATATACTGGATTATCCCTTAGAATATCTCTTTGAGGAAAATAACACCCCTTTAAAAGAACAGGAGAGAACTAAAAAGAGCATAAAGGATTTATTAGATTTATGGGATGAATATGATAAAATAAGTGCATCAATAATCGATGAAGACATATTAATATGTTCATATGTCGAAAATCAATATCCTGATATAACTGATAAACTTCAATCACTTGATTATCCTCACTGGTATTTATCGGATATTGAACTATTTTTGAATTCTCTAAATTTAAGTGCTGAAGATTATGAAATTTTAAAAAATTACATATTAACAAAACAATGCCGTCATAAATATGATATAGAGCAACAACTAGATACGTTAGAATCACGAGATTATGTGTTAAGAGAAAATTATTCGATTGGATCTTTAATGAGCTACTTAGAAGATTTTACGGACTTTGTAGATTATGAAACTAGCTTAAAAAATGAAGATATCTCCCAAGCGGATTATGAACATATAATGGAATTCATAAATATAATGAACAAAGAAAGAGAATTAGAACATATTCTCGATATCGACACTCCGGCCCGCATTTTAGCTTATGAGCAGATGATGCCCCTAATTGATCAATTGAGTATCGAAGAACTAACTACGATTAAGGAAAAAATTGTTACAACTGAATTTCGTGAAGATAAGTTTTCGAAATTTGTCGATTATCTATATTTCCACTTCTATGGAACGCTTCCTCCTTGGATTGAATTAGAACTTGCTAAAAGCCCAAAGATAGAAGAAAAATACAAATCTACTACTAATCGTCGTTTAGTTAAGGAAAGTACCTTTCATATAGATGAGCATGTAAAAATTATCGATGGCGTATTCGCCAATTGTTAAATTATATAAAATAATATTACAATAAAAAAAATATCTTGACTCAACCCCAGGGGAAGGGTGTATGTTGTTATAGAAAGAAGGAATTTTATGACAATTAAAGATGTTGAAAAAGAGACGGGATTAACCCTAAAAAGCGTAAGATACTATGAAGAAAAAGGTCTTATAAATATCAAGAGAAATGAAAATAATGCCTATCGAAACTACAGTGAAGAAGATGTAGAAAGACTGAAATTAATTAAATTACTTCGATATATTAATTTCAGTGTTGAAGAAATATCTGGCTGTTTGGAAAATGATGAATTTCCTCAAGCTCTAAAGAAAAAATCAAAACAACTAGAAGAAGAGAAGAATCTCTACTTAGATAAGCAATCAATCTGTAACTCATTATTGGATGATTATAAAAAGAAAGACTTTAAAAAAGTTGTTAATGATTACTGTGAGACTATTGATTTCTTGGAAAATGACGAAATAAAAGAATTAAAGTTCGGACTTTTATCTTCCTTGTGTCCGAGTCTAAGTTCAGTAATAGTTCAAAGCTTGATTTTTGCTGCTCCCATTATCCGGCTTTTTGTTAATATCTATAATCAAAGATGGGATACAATGTTATTTAATAGCATATCAGCTTTAATGGGAATGTTCTTTTTAGTGAGCGAGTGGGGTTATTATATTTATTATCGAAAAAATAATGAAGAACTGCAGAAGGAAAAAAGTAAAAATAATTCATTAATTATTCCCGTCGCGATAATTTCTATTGTATTATGTATAGGTATATTCGTATTATTAAATATTGGGTTAGAACTGTTCGCTCCTAAAGACTATTTATTTTTTGAAAATTCATTAATTGTTTCTAAATTAATGCTTATACTTATGGTTATAATTATTATCGTTTTATTTAGCTATTTTTTTAAAAAATTTAATTTGAATAAAGTAGAGGATTTAGAAGTATATTTAGACATATGGAAAAAATTTAAATATGCATTAATGATTATAATTATTGCTATTACATATTGTTTCTTTACCAGTGTTACTTATATAACTAATGATAAAATCGTCTATCACAGTCCCCTTCATCCCTTGGGTATCACATATAATTTAAGTGAAGTAACGAAAATCGAAACAGGATTTGGCAAGAAAAACTTTTCTTTTATTGATTACAATCGCAAAGGACAGTTTTATTATAGAATTTATATTGATGGAAAGAAAATAACTTTTAGTACACCTTCTGCTAACGGAAAAATAGAAAAATATGAGAATGACTCATATCTGGAATTAGAAGAATTTGATGAAAAACTAAAACAATATAATATCGAAAAGCAAGGTGATTTAGAATACGCCAAACTTTGTGATCTTGATAGGGAATTTTGTGAAAGATTTGAAAGAATCATCAACAATTAAAAAAAGACCAAATATAAATGGTCTTCTTTTTTTGCAATATTATTTTGCTAATTCTTTTTCATAAGTTTTCATCATTGATAAGGCCTTTTGTTCATACTTCTCTCTTTCATCAATATATATGACATGAGTTAATGTATCTAATAGTTCGTAAGCCATATCTTCACTTGGAATTATCTCTCTTAGATATGCCACTAAATCATCAACAGTTGCATTATATCTAAATTCTAATAACTTTCCTCCAAATAAACGATTCAAATCTCGACCTATTTCTGTATAACTTACTGGAAAATCTCCATTTGAAGCCACAAGGCAATCGAAGTCATTGGCAATTTCTTCCAAGCCAATCTCAATTTCTTTGTCCTTATTATAATCAATTTCGCCTAAAACATAAACGGCATCTCCATCATCTGTTTTAAATAATTTTACATCCATTGAATCGTGATTGAATCCCGTCTGAACAAGTAACTTGCTATTACTTTCATCTAATGTATAATTAGTAACTTTCATATGCCCGACCTCATGTCTTGCTACATACTTAAGTTTATCTTTAATTTCCTTAGGTAAAGAAGACCAATCCTGCTTAGAAACGTGAAAATTAATTGAGTTATCTCCTGCATTATAAAATGCTGAGGATAACAGTTCTAAACTTCTATCAAGAAAAGAGCCAAAACTCATATTATAATCAATAGATATATACTTTTTATTTTCATCCAAATATTCTGTAGGTAAGTTATTATTTTTATTGAAGGATCGATGTAGTAATATAGCTGAGTTAATATATTCAACTAATTCCTCTGGTAAACTAGGCGATATAGTTGTTCTCTTTTTTCTACCAAAGAAATCATGATCATTAACATAATAATTAGGATCTTTATTAAATGGATCAAATTCATGTAAAACACCCGGTGTATAAATATCTTCTTTATTAAAAAAAGAATAATACTTAACTTCTTTACTTTCTATATCATAGACAATATACCCAAATATTGTGTTTTCATAAAAATCAAATATATTACCAAGTTCAATAAACTTTTTCATAGATGTCTCTTTCCCCTTTTCATCATTTGATTAGATATTATATCATCATCATATGTATTTGTAAAATTTATTTTATGCTCAGATATTCTTATGCAAATAAAAGATTAAAGTATAATTAAAAAAATTATAAAAAAACTTACGAAAAAAATATAAATATGATAAAATTATTGATGTCTGATCCAGCTATATGCGTATAAACAAGACTGTTTATGCGCATTTTTTAATGCCCAATAAGGGTCAGATAAGAAGGAGGAAAGTTATGGAAAGTAACAATAAATATCTCGGAAAAGAAAGTGTATCTAAACTATTACTTAAATTTTCTATTCCTGGTATTTTATCTTTACTAATTAGTTCACTTTATAATATTGTGAATCAAATATTTATTGGAAATAGTGAACTAGGTTTTCTAGGAAATGCTGCAACGAGCATTGTATTTCCTATTACAATTATTTCGGTCGCATTTGCTTGGGCAATAGGAGATGGTTCTGCTGCGTATCTGTCATTGTGCCAAGGAAGAAAGGACACGAAAAACGCTCATATTGCCATTGGTAAGGGAATTTTAATTAACTTCATTATTAGTATTCTATTTGTTGTTTTAGGATATGTTTTTATGAATAAATTATTATTCTTATTTGGTGCTAGTAATGTAACACTTCCAATAGCGCAAGATTATTTTAGAATAATTCTTATATTCATACCGGTTTATATGATGGTCAACGGAATGAATGCCGTCATAAGAGCTGATGGAAGTCCAGGATTTTCAATGGCATCAACTCTTATTGGAGCAATCACAAATATAATTTTAGATCCAATCTTTATATTTGCATTTAAGTGGGGAATTAAAGGTGCTGCATGGGCAACAGTAATTGGACAATGCCTATCACTTATTGTTTCAATAATATATTTTACTAAGACGAAGACATTTAAACTTAGTTGGTCTAGTTTTAAAGTAAATTTCGGAATATTCAGTAATGTAATAAAACTAGGAATATCGACATTTATTACTCAAATGAGTATAGTGGTTATAAGTTTAGTATGCAATATTATGCTAGCAAAATATGGAGCACAGTCAAAATATGGAGCAGACATACCAATTGCCGTTATTGGAATTTGCATGAAAGTATTTACTATTGTCATTAATGTAGCAGTAGGAATTATTTTAGGAGCTCAGCCAATACTTGGATATAATTATGGAGCAAAACAAATGACACGAGTTAAGAAAACATTCAAACTAGCATTAATTTCAACTGTTATTGTTGGTCTTATATCTATGCTTATATTTGAATTATGCCCTAGCATTATTATCAAAATGTTTGGTACAGAATCTGATTTGTATATGGAATTTGCAATCAAAACATTTAGAATTTTCTTGTTCTTTATAGTATTTACTTGCACTATTAAGATCAGTAGCATTTTCTTTCAAACTGTTGGTAATCCAGTAAAGGCATCTATCGTTTCCCTTGCCCGCGATATTGTGCTATTTGTTCCTTTAGTAATTATATTGCCAAAGTATATGGGCATCGAAGGAATATTATATGCAGCACCTATTGCAGACTTAACTGGTATTATCATTACAATTGTTTTACTAGCCTTATTCTTTAATAAGTTAGGAAAAGAAGCAATAACAAATAGTGAAAATGTAAAGATATTGGATAGCAAAGATGGCGTTATTATCACCATTAGTAGAATGCATGGATCAAAGGGAAAATATATTGGTGAACAAGTAGCTAAAAAGCTTGATGTTCCATATTACTACAAGGAACTAACAGCGATTGCTGCCCAAGACAGTGGCTTAGACAAAGAATTTATTTCTAAATTAAATCAAAAAAATAATATTTTACACGACTTATATTTAACAACCGCACCAGTAAAATATGCAATAGAAGCCCAAGAAAAAGTAATTAAAAAGATTGCTAAAAAGGGCTCATGTGTAATTGTTGGTAGAGCAGCAGATTACGTTTTAAGAAACAATAAAAACATAATTAGAATATTTATTTATGCTCCAGAAGAATATCGCATTAATAGCGTTATAGAAATGTATGGAGATAGTGAATCTGATGCAAAAAAGAACATCACTAAATCTGACAGAAATAGAGCAAATTATTATAAACTAATTTCCAATAATAAATTTGGCGATGTAAATAATTATGATTTATGTATTGATTCTTCAATTGGCGTTGAAAAGACAACTCAAATAATATGTGATTTTATTAAAAATAAGAGACAAAAATAACTACTAGAGTAAATATTTAAGATTTACTCTTTTTTTGATATAATTCAGGAAAATAATTTACTATAATTCATTACTAATAACTAGATGTCAAAGACTTTTGACAGACAAAAATATTTCTTTCATATAAAATGTAATTGGAGGTGCAAAATGAATGTTGGAGCAAGAATTAAAAAATACAGAGAAAAGCAAAATATTTCACAAGATGAATTAGCATTGAAAGTATGTGTTTCAAGGCAAACAATATCTAATTGGGAAACAAATAAAAGTTATCCTGATATAAAAAGTTTAACTATGTTATCTAATATTTTTCATGTAACTCTAGATGATTTTATAAAAGGCGATATAGAGGAGATGAGAAATAAAGTAAGTAAAGAAAAAACACAAAATTTTAATATAATGAGTTATATTTTCATAGTAGAAATGTTAATTGTTATGTTTAGTGCATATCCATTATTTACCTTAGATGGATACATTGGAGTTATTATTTGGACATTATTTTTTGTAATAACATTTGTAACAGCAATAGTCATTGAGAAATTTAAAAAGAAGAATGATATTCAAACTTATAAAGAGATTATTGCTTTTATGGAAAATAAATCATTATCTTATGAAGAAGTACAACAAGAAATTGGAAAAAGAAATTATCAAAAAATATTGTTAGCGATTTTGACAGGTTTAATAACATTTATTATTTTTATAATTGAAATATTCATAATGAAAGAATTATAGTAAAAAGAGATTTTAGGAGGTAGAATATGGAATTTTGGATATTTATGATACTATTTATATTTATTGGTGGAGGCTGTACACTTACTGGTACTTGGTGGAGCAAAAAGAAAAAAGAAGAAAAATCAAAAAAGCAATAATTTTTAATATAAAAATGATGACTTACTTGTCATCATTTTCTGTTGGAATTAAATAACTGAAATATTTTGTTTTTCCAGATAATACATCATTATAAAATTGTTGTTTCCAATGGATATAATCAATACTATCTTGAATTTCTTGCTTTTTATGTTCTAACTCACGAAGTTTAGCATCCAAAATAACTTTCCTTTCTGGTATTGATGGTTCTCCTTTTAAGCATAAATCAAGATATTCTTTCATTTCAACAATACTCATACCACAATTTTTTAGACAAGATAAACTTTTAATCCAATTAATATCATTCTCATCGAATACCCGATAGTTGCTCTTATTTCTTTTTACATTTGGAATTAACCCCTCATTACAATAAAACTTTAATGCATCATATGTAAGTCCCGTCATTTCACAAGTTTCTTTCATTGAATATAATTTATCAGTTTTTGTCATCTTTAATTTCACCACTAAGATCATTCTAAAACAAGGGAGTTACACACAGTCAACAAAAATTTTAACAAAATAACAAAAAAATATTGACCGAGTGTAACTCACGACATTTATAATTATAGTGTAAATTGAAATTATTGTCAATTTGGAAAGGATGAGAATATGGAATATGTAAAATTGAACAATGGTATAGAAATGCCAATTTTAGGATTTGGAGTTTATCAAATACCTAAGGAAGAAACAAAAAGATGTGTGTTAGATGCTATTAAGGTGGGATATAGAAGCATTGATACAGCACAAAGTTATTTTAATGAGGCAGAAGTTGGAGAGGCAATTTCTGAATGTGGAGTACCAAGAGAAGAACTATTTATTACAACTAAGGTATGGATTGATAATTATGGTTATGAAAATTGTAAGAAATCTGTAGAAGAATCATTAAAGAAGTTAAAGGTTGATTATATTGATCTAGTATTACTTCATCAACCATTTAGTGATTACTATGGAGCATATAGAGCTTTGGAAGATTTATATGAAGAAGGAAAAATCAAAGCAATTGGAGTATCTAACTTTTATCCAGATAGACTAACTGACATTTGTTTATTTGATAGAAAAGTAATTCCAGCAGTAAATCAAGTAGAAACAAATCCAATTAATGCCCAATTTAAAGCACAAGAAAATATGGAAAAGTATGGAGTACATATTGAAGCATGGGCTCCATTTGGAGAAGGAAGAAATGGACTTTTTGAAAATGAAACGCTTGTTAATATTGGTAAAAAATATGATAAGAGTTCTGCACAAGTAATTTTAAGATGGATAATTCAAAGAGGTGTTATCATTGCTTGTAAATCTACTCATGTGGAAAGAATGGAACAAAACTTTAATGTATTTGATTTTAGACTAACTGATGAAGATATGAAAGAAATCAATAAATTAAATACAAGTGATAGTTTATTCTTTAATCACCAAGATCCAACTATGGTTGAATTGTTTGACAACATTGTTAAGGAAAGAAGAACAAATGAGGATTGCCGTAAGGACAATAAGAATTGGTAAGGTGAATTAGAATGAAAAAAGTAATTATAGGAATTGTCGCAGTTATTATAATTGCCGTAGTAGGAATTCTAGGATATTTTTTAGTGAGCAATAATAACGAACCACAAGAAAAAGAAAATAATACTCCTACAAATCCAACTGTAATCGAACCTACAGAAGATATTGATAAGAGACAAGATGATATAACAAAACCATCTAATGGAAAAACTCTTGTAGTATACTTTTCAGCATCTGGTTCAACTAAAAAGGTTGCTGAACAAGTTGCAGATAATTTAAATGCCGAACTTTTTGAAATAGAGCCGATCAATCCTTATACTTCATCCGATTTAGATTGGACTGACAATAATTCAAGAGTAACAAAAGAACACGAAGATGAATCTCTAAGAGATATAAAATTAAAAAATACCAAAGTAGATACTTGGGATAGTTATGATACTGTTTTAATTGGTTATCCAATCTGGTGGGGTATTGCCGCATGGCCAGTAGATACATTCGTTAAAGCTAATGATTTCAATGGTAAAACAGTCATTCCTTTCTGCACTTCTGCTTCAAGCGGTCTAGGACAAAGTGGTGATTTACTAAAACAAGAGGCAAAAGGTGGAAATTGGGTGTCAGGACATCGTTTTAGTTCTGGAGCGTCAAGTTCTGATATTAAAACTTGGACTAATGGTTTGAAATAAGTACAGTCATCAGTATATTAAAAGTAATGGAATATATCAAAAGATAAATACTAGAATACTAATAAACATACAATTATATTTGCGTAACTCTACTTTCAAGGGGTGTTAGAAATTTATGAAATATTGTATTATACTTTACGAGGAGAGATATTATGAATCAAGAAAAAATTGGCAAATTAATTGCCGAATGTCGTAAAGCTAAAAAAATAACACAACTAGAGCTAGCAAATATGTTAGGAGTTACAGATAAGTCAGTCTCTAAATGGGAAAATGGTGTTTGTCTACCTGATGTTTCTCTTTATAGAGAAATATGTCGCATATTAGATATAACCCTTAATGAGTTTTTTGCTGGAGAAAGATTACCCGATGCTGCATTTAAAGAAGTTGCCGATAATAATCTATTTAGTGCCTTAGAAAATAGTATATTTACTTTGAAAGATAAGATAAACTATTTTAAAAGTAAATGGAAAAAAGAACATCTATCTAAAATAATACTAAGCTTTATTTCTTGGATTGTCTTAATAGTTGCTTTAAACTATCAAAAAGTAGATTTATATTTGATATGTACCATCGCCGGTCTTCTTGCCTGTATTTTCTATATTGCTTTATATAATCAAATGATGCGCTATATCGAAACACACGCTTATGGAAAAGAGTCTAAGATTTCCATTAACGACTTTAGATTATCAGTGCAAAGAATGTCTGAACTAAAAGAAGAAATATCTAAATTTCCCAGCAAAGAAGAGGCTATAAAATTTTTAATGCAAGAGACAGGTCTTTCCAAAAAGGAATGTTCAGATGCCTATGATGTTACTGTAAAAATTGATTTTACTAAAGTTAAATAAGAAAATAGATAATTGTTCAAAAACATATGTTATAATCTATACATATAAAGGGTGATTTTATGGAACAAATTTATGATTATACCAGTGATGGATTAAGATTAAGTGCCTTTCACTGGGAAACTATCTCTAAAGGTACTTGTATTGTCTTTATTCATGGTCAAGGCGGAAATGTTTTAGAAAACTATTTTGCTCACATATGGGGACGTATATTTAATGAAAATAATATTGGTTTTATCTACGGACATAATCGTGGGTATGGTCATATAAACGACATTATAACAAAGGAAGATGACTTAAAACGCTGTGGTGCAACTTTTGAAATATTTGAAGAGAGCTTGTATGATGTCGATCTTTGGTTAAATAAAGCCTATGAACTAGGATATGAGAAAGTAATCTTAATGGGACACAGTTTAGGTTGTAACAAAGTTATATACTATATCTATAAAAAGAATCCTCATATAAATGGCTTAATTCTTGCCTCTCCTCCTGATATGGTTGGTTTAACCCTGCTAGAGGAGCCAACATATGAAGATTTAGTCAAAGAGGCTCAAGCAAATGTCAATAATGGCAATCCGAAAAAATTATTGAACGAGCTATTAGATGGATATAGTTATACAAGTTCCGAAAATTTCTTGAACTTCTATTTAGAAGGCAATAATATAGATAATATTCCTATTGAGAGAAATCCCCAAAATTTTGAACAATTTAATAGCATAAAAGTAAAAACTCTAGCATTTTCCGGTAGCAATGAAACTGGCCCATATTCTAAGATTGAATTGCTAAAAGAAAAAGCTATCAATTGCCCAGATTTTGAAGTATCTTTTATCAAAGATTCAGGACATACATATAATCATCATGAAGAAGATGTTGCTAATCTAATAGTAGATTGGTTAAGTAAAAACAATTAAAGTGCCAAATTTAATTGTTTTTTTTATATGTCACTTATATGTCATTTTAGTATCATATAATGTAATTGTTTTGAAAGGAGAAATATTATGGAAATTTTAAAAGTTGAAGGTTTAACTAAAATTTATGGAAAAGGAGAAAATAAAGTTGTTGCTCTAGATGATGTATCATTTAGTGTTAATAAAGGTGAGTTTGTTGCCATAGTTGGTGCCAGTGGAAGTGGAAAGTCAACATTACTTCATCTAATTGGTGGAGTAGACCGCCCTACCAGTGGCAAAGTATTTATTGACGATAAAGATATTTTTGCTATGAATGATGACAAGATAGCAATATTTAGAAGAAGACAAGTGGGACTTATATACCAATTTTATAATTTAATCCCTATTCTAAATGTTGAAGAAAATATTACTTTACCATTAGAATTAGATGGTCGAAAGGTTGAAGAAAAAGAACTAAATAGTCTTTTGAATACTTTAGGTCTTTCATCAAGAAGAAAACATTTGCCAAATGAACTGTCTGGTGGTCAACAACAAAGAACGAGTATTGGAAGAGCGCTTATTACTCACCCGGCCATTATTTTAGCTGATGAACCCACGGGAAACCTTGATTCTAAGGCTAGTGATGAGATTGTCGATCTTTTAAAGATGTCTAATAAAAAATATAACCAAACAATAGTAATGATTACCCATAATCTTGATATTGCTGCTAAAGCTGATCGAATAATTAAGATTGAGGATGGTCAAATAGTTAAGGAGGTTTAACTATGAACTTACTTAATAAATTAACTAAAAAGAATTTACTTTTAAACAAGAAAAGAACAATTGTAACCGTTATTGGTATTATCTTATCGGTCGCCCTTATTTCTGCACTATCTAGTCTAGTCGTAAGTTTTCAATCATCCATGATTAAGTATGAAAAAATTAATACCGGTAATTTTCATATCTCTTTCACTGGTCTCGATGAATCCGATAGGCAAAAATATAGGGAAAATCGCCAAATAGATGATGTCTTTTTTACTAAAGAAATTGGCTATGCTAAATTACCAGAAATAAAAAACGAAGATAAACCCTTTGTCTACGTAACTGCCTATGATTTTGATGCCTTAGAAAACTTAGGAATAACCTTAAAAGAAGGTAGACTTCCCAAAACAAGTAAAGAAGTTGTTATACCAAGGCATCTAAAGACCAATGGAAGAGTCGATCTTAAAGTTGGAGACAGTATCAAATTAAATATCGGGAAACGTCTAACTTTAGATGGCTATGAACTTTTTCAATCTAATCCATTTACTTTTGATGAAGAAAAATTTGAACCATCTACCGAGTTAGAATATAAAATTGTTGGTATCATCGAAAGACCTAGTTATAAAATCGAGGATTATTCATCTCCTGGTTATACTTTTATAACTTGCTTAGATACCAATGAAACAGGGAAATACAATGCTTATGTCCGCTTTAAAAAGGATGGATTAAAAGATTTTTATCGAAATACAGCCAACATATTAGGTGTTGATGAGGAATTATATGAATATATTAATACTTTTCATTCCTACAACTCAGAAGAAGAATATAATGACTATATGAAAAAAAATGAGAAACTAAGCGAGCAAATGAAGAATTCTAAGTATGGTATATTATCATCTAACAAAACTCTTATAGCCCTTGAAGGAGGGGCAAATGATGACCCTAGCATTCGTGTATTATTCACTGTTGCTGCCATTGTATCTATCATTATTATCGTAACATCAGTATTCTGCATAAAGAATAGTTTTAATATATCAATAACCGAAAAAACTAAGCAATATGGAATGCTAGCAAGTGTGGGAGCAACCAAAAAACAGATAAAGAAAAATGTCTTATATGAGGCTTTTGTTCTTGGTCTAATTGGTATTCCTTTAGGTGTCTTAAGTGGATTGTTAGCCGCTTATATACTTATTCTTGTTTGTGATTATTTTTTAGCCGAAAGTCTAAATCTAAACCTAGTATTCTCTATATCATTTATCTCTTTAGCTGTATCTGTGATACTTGGAATTCTAACAATTTATCTATCGACCATTAGAAGTGCTAGAAAAGCATCACGTATATCGCCAATAACAGCAATTCGCAACAATGACGATATCAAAATAAAATCTAAAAAATTAAAATCTCCTAAAATGGTCAAAAAGATCTTTGGCATTGGAGGAGATGTTTCCTATAAAAATTTAAAGAGAAATAATAAGAAATATAGAACAACGGTAGTATCTATAATTGTCTGTGTATCTGTATTTATCGCCCTATATTCGTTTATGAATTTGGCTTTTAAAACTGTTGAAATGCAATATGGTGAGCAAAATTATAATCTTGAAATAACTGCTAATATAAAAAATAAAGAGGCATCAGATAATGCCAAAGAACAATTATTAAAGCTAGAAGGTTATAATCGTTATTCGGTTTTACGTGATATTACATTCACGATTGATAATCCTAAGTTCACAGATGAATACTATAATCAACTACGAGAACTTGATTATGATGAAAAAAGTAACACTATGTCATCCTCAATATATTCCATAGGAGAAGAAGAATACAAAGCCTTTATTAAAAAAATTGGTCTAAATTATAATGATGTTGTCGATAAAGCCATACTTATTAACAACGATATCGATTGGATATCTACTGATGGCGAATCAACTGTCAAGAAAACAGAAATACCATTCTTTACTTACAAGGCAGGAGATATTCTTAAGGGAAGAATTTATCCTGGCGACTCCAGTGGAAGAAAAGAGATAAATTATGAAATTGCTATCGCCGCAGTCACTTATGAACGACCTCTAGGTCTTGAAAATTATTATGGTACGCCTTTGCTAATTGTCAGTGATTCTAAGTTAAATGAGAATTTAGAGGATAATTCCTTTTCAATAGTTGCTGATATTGAAAATCCTGATAAAAACCAAGATGAAGCCGATAAAATATTATCAAGTGTTGGTGATTCAAATTATCATATCTTTAACTTAGACAAGGAGGTACGAACTATGAATTCTTTATTTACCTTAATTGCAATATTTCTATATGGTTTTATAACTGTTATTGCTCTTATTGGAATAACTAATATCTTTAATACGATAACTACTAACATGGAACTTCGCAGTCGTGAGTTTGCTATGTTAAAGAGTATTGGAATGACTAAAAAGGAATTCAATAGAATGGTCAGTCTTGAAAGTTTATTCTACGGAACAAAATCCCTAATAATAGGTATACCTATTGGCTGTCTTCTTTCCTACCTAATCTATAAAGCGCTAATGGATGGCTATTGGAGCTACGCATATACTCTACCATATGCTGCCATAATTATGAGTATTCTTGCCGTCTATATCTTGGTAACCTGCATCATGAAATACTCTATAAAGAAAATTAATAGACAAAATACTATAGAAACAATTAGAAACGATAACATATAAAAGCAGTACATATCACTGCTTTTTGTCTATATAATGTCAAATTAACTATTAATTGTCACATTGGCATTTATAAATGTTATAATTTATGTATATAAATGGAGGCTAATATGGAATATACAGTTAGTGAACTTAAAAATGGTATATTATCTAAATTGTACGAATTAGGCATAAGTCCTAAATTTAAAGAAAATCCTGCTTTTTCATCGGCGCTATCGGAAATAAATGGACTTATTAACAATATCCCTCTAGATAATATAGACGATGAACCTAAAGTAAAACAATTTGATAAGGCAATAACTTTTACTTATACAGATGATTCAGATATTGCTTATGCTCTAGGATTAACAAGCTATGATTCTAATAGTATAAAATGCTTCCTTTTAACAGAAAAATCATCTATTCCTAAGGATGGAGAGCCTATGCATCAAAGAAGTGTAATCGAAAAGACTATTTCTCTAGAGGGAAAAAACAATCTTTCTATTACTACACTCGGATCAACAATAGATAATTATCAATGTCCAATTGATAAGTGCAATAATTCTGTATGGCAAGAAACAGAAAAATACTCCTCTTGTGGTTTAATGTTAAAAAAAGAGATTGTTCATTATACTCGTGGAGAACTAAATGAAAACTTTAAAACAGCCAGCATAGATTCCATGTTATATATTCCAAGAAAAGCCTTAATAGCTAGTGATGAAAATATTGAGAGTCTTCGTTCCCGTAGAACAGTTATTTCAAGAGAATATTTAGATACTGCTCATCTTTTTATCGATGATTTTGCAAACAATCTCACCTTTAGTTCTAGTGTTCCTTTAAACCAGGAAAGTGGTTTAAGAAATATGAATATAGATGAGGTCTATATGAACTTTCCCAAAGAGGTCTTTATTCCGCCTGTTGAAGACTGGGAACTTGATTTAATGATCTGCGGTGAGAGCAATCCTAAAGTTCAAGAGGGATTAAAAGATTTATCTCATGGGCGAGTTAACTATTCTTATGACTCAACTATGGATAAGAAATTTGAAAGAATAGGTTTTAATGATGACGAAATACCTAAACCAGCAAAGTAGAAGCGACTTAGTCGCTTTTTATATGCCAAAATATGTTATAATTTAATTAGGTGATACTATGAAAATATTACTAGTAGAGGATAATCAAAGTATTGTAAAAGGTCTTGTTTATGCTTTAGAACAAAATAAGTACAATGTCATTGTTAGAACAACGGCAAAAGATACTATTGACTATATCGCAAATAACCCTGTGGATTTAATAATCTTAGATGTCTCTTTGCCAGATGGCAACGGCATTGATTTATATAAGAATCATGTAAATAATATTAAAACGATATTTTTAACAGCCAGAGATACCGAAGATGATATTGTTTTAGGACTAGAACTTGGTGCTGATGATTATATAACTAAGCCTTTTTCTACCCGAGAACTTCTTGCACGCATCAATCGAATACTCATAAATAAAGAAAACAATAAAATTACAATTAAAGATATAACCTTTGATTTTGATAAGATGGAAGTATCCAAGAATGGTGAGGCCATTAATCTATCTAGCTTAGAATTAAAAATATTAGCACTTTTATTTAATAATATGAATAAAGTTGTCACTAGACAGTTAATTATTGAACGTATTTGGGAATGGACGGGAAATGACGTGTACGATAATACTGTTACGGTCTATATGAAAAGAATACGCGAAAAACTCGCCAGCGATATTATTATAACATTAAAGGGAGTAGGTTATAGAATAGATGAAAAATAAAATAGTAATTCTAATAGGTAGTATAATATCTCTTTTCTTTCTTATGCTTTTAGCAATAAATACTAATAACTTCATTAAAGAATATGATTACAATTATAATATCATAGTAAATAACTTGGTTTCTGAAATAAAGAAGGAATATCCCGAAGTATCCACTAATAACATAATAGCAATTTTAAATAAAAAACATCTAGGTGATGATAATGCCTTGAAAGAATATGGAATAGATATTCGCAAAGAATCGGTAAGTCTTAGCAACCAAGCTACTATTGACAATATGTATATATCTAATGCCATAATTATTATAGTATATGCTGCAGTATTGCTTATCTTTTTTCTCATTTATAACAAGATAGTAAATAATAAAATTACTGAAATCACTAAGTATGTTGAAGAGATAAACCGCAAGAATTATAAATTAGATATCTTATCTAATAAGGAAAATTCTCTATCATTACTGCAAAATGAGATATATAAGACGATGGTAATGTTAAAAGAAGCCGCCGATAATTCCTTAAATGATAAGAAGCAACTTAAAGACTCGCTATCTGATATCTCTCACCAATTAAAGACTCCTTTAACTTCAATAGGTATTATGTTAGATAATATCATCGACGATCCTATGATGGAAGAAAGTGTAAGAGAGGATTTTATATTAGATATTAAAAGAGAAATAAATAATATCAATTTCTTAGTTCAAAATATTTTGAAATTGTCTAAATTTGATGCCAATACTATTACTTTTTCTGAAGAGTATATAAGTGTTCAAAAGATTATAGATGAAAGTGTTAAAAATGTACTTCCATTGACGGATTTAAAAGATGTCAAAATAGCAGTTAAATGCGATAAGTCATTAAAGATAAAAGGGGATTTAAAGTGGGAAATAGAAGCACTAACAAATGTCGTTAAAAACTGTGTTGAACATGCCTACGAGCAAAGCACAGTATCTATTACCGCAACAGATAATCGCATATTCGCCATTATATCTATAAAAAATGCTGGAAATACGATACCCAAAGAGGAAATATCCCATATCTTTGAAAGATTTTATAAGGGGAAAAATAGCAGCAAGGACAGTGTAGGCATTGGACTTGCTCTGTCCAAGACTATCGTTGAGCGAGACGGGGGAACCATAAGTGTTGAATCCCAAAATAATGAGACAGAATTTAAGATTAAATATTTTAATTAATATGATATAATTAAGATAATAAAAAGGTGTAAGAAATGAAAAAAATATTATTGTTTATACTATTATTAATTCCAATTTCAACATTTGGACTTGAACTTCCCAATACATATTCGGATATCGTCATGCTTTATGATTTAACAGATGATCAAGTACTTCTTGAAAAAAATAGTGATAAGAAGACCAATATCGCTTCTTTAACTAAGATAATGACAACTATTACTGCATTAGAGTTAAATGATGATCTATCTAAAAAGATAAAAATAACCGAGTCAATGTTAGCAGGAATTCCGGCTGATGCCTCCATTGCGCATCTAAACCTCGGGGAGACCTATACTTTTGAAGATTTATTATATGCTTCAATTCTTCCAAGTGGCGCTGATGCTACACAGTCCATTGCCGTATCGACATCTGGGAGTATTTCTAACTTTGTTAAAGAGATGAATACTATTGCCAAAAAAATAGGTGTAACAAATACCCATTTCGTCAATGTTACTGGCCTAGATGTTGAAAACCACTATAGTACGGCTAAAGATGTCATGAAAATATTGAAGTATGCCTTGGGTAATCCCACATTTAAAAAAATCTATTGTACTAGGGAATATATCCTGTCTAATAATCAAAAAGTTGAATCGACAATAAAGATGTATTCACAAAAGATGAATATTGACGTCTCGCGTATAAAGGGAAGTAAAACAGGATACACAAGTAAGGCGGGTATATGTATTTCGGCTTTGACTAATATCCTAGATCACGAAGTAATTGTAATAACCATGAAGGCACCATATGTTTATGGAGATTTTTATAATATTAAAGATGCCAATACTTTAATTGACTTCTTAGAAGATAGTTATAAATATGAAGAGATAATACCCAAAGATTCAGTAGTTAAAAATATCGCTGTTGAACTAGCTAAAATTGATACTTATGAAATAAAGACCAAAAACAATTTTAAAAAGTTTTTACCTAATGACTATAATAAAGATTTAGTTCGTCTTGAATATGAAGGAAAGAATATGATTGATTATAATAATCAACCAGGTGAAGAACTAGGTCAGATTAAGTACTATTATAATGATGAATTAATCGGCTCTGAAGTAGTAACTCTTGATATGACTATTGAACCTGATGCCATTAAAATCATCAAAGCCAATAAAATACCCATACTCATTATTGCAGCTATTATATTTTTGTTAATTATCTGCTTTGGCCTATTGAGTTCAAGAAAGAAAAGGAGACGTTAGTTTCTTTTTTATTTCCCTTAAATTTATAACGTGTTATAATAATAAAATATAAGTAGGTGATACTATGAATAAAAATGTCATAACAGTTTTAGATGGTGTAGCAGGAAGTAGTGGTAAAGCCAAAGTAATTGGTGAAATAGCAACGGATAATTCAATTAACCTAAGAGCATCCGTAACTAATTGCATGCCAAATGCTGGACACACCTTTGTTGATGAACGTGGAAAAAAGCTCGTTTTTAGAAACATTCCTGTTGCCACTGTTAATCCTCAAACAGATCTTTTTATAGGTTCTGGTTCTGCCATCGATATGCCAGTTTTTAAAGAAGAGTATAGGTTAATTGAACCCTACTTAGGTGATAGAAAAATATATGTTCACGAATTAGTTCCCTTAATAGAGGAGCGCCATAAAGAATATGAAAGAGAGAATATTAAAACAGGTTCAACATGCAAGGGCTGTGGAGCTGTTAGCATAGAAAAAATAATGCGTGATCCAAATTTAAAGTTCTTTCAAACTTATAAAAATGCTATAAGATGTACAAACGATGAATGGTTTGATCGCCTCTATGCCCACTTAGATAATCCCGAGGAGTATGTCATATTAGAGGGAGCTCAAGGCTGCGGTTTATCTTTAAATCACAGCGGAAATTATCCGTATGTAACGAGCAGGAATGTTTCGATATCTCGATTGCTAGATGATACAGGAATATCCCCATCACGTCATCTTGAAAACATCATGACAATAAGACCTTTTCCCATCCGCATCAGTAATATCAGTGAAAAGGGAGCACTTTGCTATACGGGATCATTTGGTGAAGGAGAAGAATTAACTTGGACTCAAATCAATTTAGCATCTAAATTTGGCATTCCTCCTTTTAAGAATGATATAGATTTCTATGATCATCATCTTACAAGAAGAATCATAGAAGAATTATTAGATATATCTAGTGAGACCACTTTAAAGCAAATATTTGGTAACAACTATCAGCATATCAATGCTAGCAAAGTTACAGTTCTCGAAGCACTCGAGATGGAAAGACTTTTCTATAAAGAAAATAATACACCACGATATATCAGTAGAATCCTTAAATTTTCTGATGACGTATCTCCTTACATTGAAGATTTATCGGAAAATACAACCGTTACCCAAAAGGAGAGAAGAATATTTAATATGGATATTGACAAACTAAAACGATATCTTCAATTAAATGATTCTTATGGCATCTATCTCAATTTCTTTCAACAATTATCTATAGATTACTATCATAAATCATGTACCTATGAAGAAGCCGATATTGAAAGAAATATTAAAGAGTACTTATATTGGATTGAAAGTGAAACCAATACTGAAATTATTCAATTGGGAACTGGTGCTAGAAACAATGAAAGAATAATAAAAAAATCTTTAATATTAAGATAAACTCAGTTTATCTTTTTAAATTTTATTGGGTTTACGCTCTCAAATTCCAGACCATACTTAACATATAATATTTGCCGTGTAATTTTAAATATGAGATTTTTATCCTCGTCAATTATATTAAATAGATTTCTTATTGTATTATAGAATACTTTATAGGAATCTTGTATCTCTATATCATCAAAATATAACTTTGCTAAAGTAAAAGCCAAAGTGTTTGGTAATACAAATAATTCGATAAATTTGGCAATGTCTTTATTGATATTTTGCCAAGTTAAATAATTCATAAAAGAACCTCCTAAATTAATAAATAGTATTGAAAAAAATGCAAAAAAAATATAAAATATTAATAGAAAGAGAGGTAAATAAAATGGATTATAAAGGAACAAAAACAGAACAAAACTTAATGACTGCTTTTGCAGGCGAATCTCAAGCTAGAAATAAATATACTTATTTTGCTAGTAAAGCTAAAAAGGAAGGATATGAGCAAATTGCTGCCATATTCTTAGAAACTGCGGAAAATGAAAAAGAACATGCCAAAATGTGGTTTAAAGAATTAAATGGTGGCGAAATTCCTTCAACACTAGAAAATTTAAATGCCGCAGCCGATGGGGAAAACTTCGAATGGACTGACATGTACGATGAATTTGCTAAAACAGCTAGAGAAGAGGGATTTGAACGTCTTGCCTTCTTATTTGAAAGTGTTGGCAAAATCGAAAAAGAACATGAAGAGAGATATCGCAAACTTATCGAAAACGTTGAAGGCGGATTAGTATTCTCTAAAGATGGAGATCGTATTTGGAAATGCCGCAACTGTGGTCATATAGTAGTTGGTAAAGAAGCACCAGAAGTATGTCCAGTATGTGCTCATCCTAAAGCATATTTCGAAATCAAAGCCGAAAATTATTAATAGGTAGAGAGAAATCTCTACTTTTTTAATACTTGAATATAATCTTTATAATCACGCATCAACTCTTTAACAAATGGGCTTAAACTATTATTGACCATAATATATATCTTCTCTCGCGTGCGTGTTAGAGCAACATAAAATAGTCTTCTCTCTTCTTCGTACAAGATATAGTCATTATCATTTAAGACAAATCTTAATAATCTTTCATTTGGTACTTTGCTAGGTATCGAATCAGAATTAACGAGTATGACATTGTCCTCTTCTAATCCCTTTGATCGATGAATCGTCAATTTGTTTTCCCAATCCACATTATCAATATCCGCGTTATTTCTCCCTAAAATTAAGATTCTATCATTGCCAATTAGATTTATTATGTCATCAATGGAATAATTAAAAGTTACTACGATAGGCTTATCTAAGTTTTTATGTGATTCGATATTCTTAATCAATTGCTTTTTATTTTTCATGATAAATTGTGATGATACGTGGATTAATTCATTGCTATTGCGATAAGTATATTTTAAATAATAATACTTGCTATCATCAAAAAAATTCTTGAAATTCACAAAAAGATTTAAATTACACCCACTAAAGCGATAGATACTTTGCCAATCATCACCGACGACAAATACCCGGGAATCCGTATACTTAATTATTTCATTTATTAAATCATATCGCACCTGTGAAGTATCTTGAAATTCATCTATAATAATAAATTTATAGGGCAAATTAGCATCTTTAACTTTCTCAATAGCTTTAATAATCATGTCATCAAAGTCAATCTTATTTAAACTTTTTAATTCATTTTCATAGATCATATAGATATCTAGGATATTATGAATAATATCCTTTTCTCTAAAAAAGGTCTTTTTATAGATATAAAATATATCCTTAATTGAATAATTATTGCACTTAGCTAATTTGATAAAAGTTGATATTAATTTTTTTAAATTCTTATATTCCTGCGTTTTTAATATTTCTGATATTGATAAATTGGTATATAAAACATTCTTAAGAGATCTCAATCTTTTTTTATTAAATCTTATAAAGGATTTAAAGTATTCATCTATGATAAAATCCAAATAATTATCATTTATAATGGATATATTATCGTTATCTAATAATTTTAGCCCCAGTTTATGGAAAGTCTTTACTTCAATATCATATCCCTGTTTTAATAGTTTTTCATATAAACTCTTAACTGTCTCATTGGTAAAAGATATACATAGTATCTCTTCTTCCTTTAATCCCTCTACGGATATAAGATATTTAATTTTACCCATTATGGTAAGAGTTTTACCCGCTCCCGCCCCGGCAACTACCAAAGTCGATTTAGCTTTACTCTTTATTGCATCAATTTGTGTTTCATCTAATCTATTTCCATTTATTACAAATAAATCATTCATTTTAAAACCTCCTATAATATATGTACACGAAAAAAAGAAGAATTACTTCTTCTTTCTCACATTACTTTTTTTAATTCATCTTTATTTATCGAATAAAGATATGCATTTGCTGGTTTTTTATATTTGTTTTCAATATAATCTTTATAACCCTGTAATTGCTTATTATATTCCTCACTATTAATATTGGATAATTTATAATCAATAATATCAAAGTGATCAGAGTATTCTACTAATAAATCAATAAATCCGTGAAAAGAGGCATCATTACTTTCAAAGTATATCTCATGTTCCTTATATACTTTTGCATTCTTTATATTTTTTGTCTCTTCATGATTTAAAAATTTTCTTATTCTATCTTTATATTCCTCACCGATATTCAAATCATCTATATTGTCATTGTTAAAATCATATACTTCAAAGACATAGTGCATAAATGTTCCAAAATCCAATTTTTTCTTTAACTCTCTATCTATAACTTTTGATAATCCCTTTGAAAAATGTTTGTTATCCAAAAGACTATTATCCAATTCCAAATTTTTAATTTGAATAGTATCCTTAGTACTCGCAATTTTATCTTTATAGTTCGTTGTAAATACTTCATTATAATTTGTATCAATATCTAAATCATTAATATCAATATCCTTTATATAATTATTTAATTTATATTTTAATAGAGATATTAGCTGCATATAAGATTTAGCATCGCTTAAATCATCCATGGTAACATTTCCTTCAACTGGTTCAATCTTTTCGTCTAAACTAGTAATCATTATAACTTTTTCTTTTGCTCTAGTAAGAGCAACATAAAATAATCGTATTTTCTCAGACAATTCTTCCATTCTCTCGTTATGATTATATAAGACATTTACAAAAGTCTCGCCTCTACCATTATCGTAAAAAGGTGTAATTATTCCATATTTATTAGAGAATTTAAATTTAGAATTAGAAACTTTTTTGTTGAAATCACTTGTTAAAAAAGGTAAATATACATAATTGAATTCCAATCCCTTAGATTTGTGAATCGTCATTATCTTAACAGCATTGCCATTTGCCTTTGTTGAAGACATCTTAATATCATTATCCCCATTTAAAATCTCTTCAAAATAGCTACTCATATCATATATATCCATACCAAACTTATTAAGAGAAATGGCATTATTAATAAAGTACTCTAATTTAGATAATCTTTCTTCAATATTGCCAACACTTACCAATTTGTTAACTATATCAAAACTTTCTATTATGTAGGTTAATATTTCCTTGTTAGACATTCCATCAATTACTCTAGCAATATCTTCACATTTTAAATATAGTTCACTTTCTTTCCATGTTTCATTTGTGAATATCTCGAAAATTTCTTCATCTTCCATTTTAAATACATAAGATCTAGCAATTGAGAGAAAAGCATGTTTAAAATTGCCATCACAAATATTCTTCTTAATACATATAACTAGATTTATAATATTCTTTAGAATATATATTTCATCTTCATCTTTTATGCTTACATCTTTATCAATAGTCGCAGCAATATGATTTGTCTCTAACACCTTTTTTATCAATTCAAAATTTCTTCCTTTATCGACCAGTATAACGATATCTGAAAATTCTATATCTCGGTGTTTTAATCCATCCTTATCAAAATATGCAACTTGTTCTTTATTCTTTATTCTTTTTAGGATGTCATCAGCTATTATAAAGCACTCAAGTTCCTCACTTTTAAATGTTTTCTTATCATTTTTATAATTTAATATTTCCATATCATAGTTACTCATCTGCACGCTATTATATGCCGTATTGCCAAATACCATTTGGTGTTCTTTCTCGTAGTTTGCTCCTCCAATATCTTCAAACATTAAATTATTAAAAATTAGATTTATATTGTTTATTACTTCCTTTCGCGAACGGAAATTTTTATTTAAGTCAATTTTAAATCCCGCAACACCATCTTTATATTTATCATACTTTGCCTTAAATATATATGGATTAGCATTTCTAAAACGATAAATAGATTGCTTAATATCGCCAACCATATATACATTATTATTTTCAATATAGGAAATAAAAGTCTCTTGTATATCATTAGTATCTTGATATTCGTCAATCATTATTTCAAAAGTATTATTTTTTATTTCTTCTTTGACATCATCATGATCTCTTACCAATTCAATAGCTTTGAGAGCAATATCGTTAAATTCATAGGCATTATGTTCTCTTTTAAATGTCATTATTCTCTTATCTAGCTCTTTTAAAATTCGAATAATAATTTCAACATAATCTCTTGTTGACAAATAATGAGTTATTAACTTTTGTTTTGAATCCACAATTCTTTCTTTTAGCTCTTTGTGAATTTTATCAATTTTTTCTTTTAAATCCATTCCATTTTCCGTATAAGTTTTATCTGACTTTCTCTCTAAATGAAAATCTAGACTTTCCAATACTTCATCATAAGTTGAGGCGTTTCTTATTCCTTCAGTTGTCTTCATCATCAAAGTTAATTTATCCCCATCAATAATTTCTTCATCTAACTCTTCTAATAGATGAACTAACTTACTAGTTCTATTGAGAATATCTTCTTCAAAAGCCTTAAAAAGGTTTTCAACATATTCCTCATTATAATAATTATCCAAATAAGTATCTAAGAAATATTCGCGATCTATTAAATTTATCAGACTATGATAGACATTGATTATTGCGGACTTTATATCTTTATCGTCTTTAATTGTTAAATCCTTTATCATTTTTTCAAATTGCGCATCATGCCCTTTATATAATTCCTCAAATATTTGATCTAGGAATTTACTTGTTTCAGTATTCACTATTGTTGCATCGACAATCGTGAATGATTTATCGATATTTAATAAGTAATTATACTTTCTTACCAAACTTTGGGCAAAAGAATCGAAAGTCGTTATATAGGCAGAATCAATTAGTTCACTTTGTTCTTGTACCTCGGGGTTCTCGTTTATCGTCTTTCTTATTCGCTCTTTCATCTCCTGAGCCGCATTATTAGTAAACGTCAAAATAATAAGATTATTGACGTTAACTCCCTCTTTTAATTCTCTTAAAACTCGCGTTTTTAATACGGTAGTTTTTCCCGAACCAGCACCGGCAGAGACAATAATATTCGTATTTTTTTTATCGACAGCTAATTGTTGTTCATCCGTCAATTTACTCATTTTCCTCATCTCCCTTGCTAGTTATAACCTTATTAAAATCACTTACTCTTCGATAACAGATATCGCGATATTCACAAAATTTACATCCATTTACTTGACCATAATCTATATCAATAGGTCTAATATCAAATTCTGCTTCGACGACTTTATCTATGCAATTGAGGATTAATCCCTCAATAATTTCTTGAATTTCATCTCGCGCAGATACGTCTAAAATGCGATTGGTGTTCTTTATTCCTCCATAGGATTTTGTCACTTTCATACTCTGAATAACTTCACTTTTTTCATAAGTATCATCAAATAGAGAAATGGTCTGTTCATCGTTAAATGTAATGCCGTCTAACTTTAATTTCTTCTTCTTTTCACTTATCGCATCCTTATTGGGTTCATATTTCATATCCAAATTTAGAATATGCTGAAGGTATAACCCCGTCACTTCAAGATTACTATCTAGTTGTTTTAAAAGATATAGATATATTGGAAGCTGAATATCTATGCCAAATTCAAAATAGTCCTTATTAATAGTCTGTGAATTACTAGTCTTGTAATCAATTATTATGACATTTTTATCACACACCAATATCTTATCGACAAAACCCTTAATTGTCGTTTGAATTTTTCTCTTTATAGGTATTTCTATTTCTTTCTCCATCCATACTTCTTTATGCTTAGAATGTTTATACTGCTCCCTTATCGCGTCAATTACAAAATGAATTTCATCTCTTAAAGTATTGATGAAAAACTCCTCTTTTGGAGTACGAATTGGCTTATGTTCCGTGATATAACTATCATAAACTTTATCAATATTATCATCGTTATCGAGACATTTTTCCAATGTATAATGAAATAGACTGCCAATAAATTGATCAAGTGTACTTTCAAATTCTCGCACTTTTAAAATATCACTTACATAAAACATAAACGGACATTTGTAGTAGTGAATAATATTAGAATAAGAAAATTTAATTTTATTGTCTATCGCCTTAAATAAAGCATCTTCATCTAGACCAGTGAAAGCGTTACTATAACTGTTATAGGGAATATCATAGCTGTTTTTATAAATAGGTAGTAGTTCATTTTGTTCATTGAATTTAATCAAGTTATCCAAACTCTTGGCATAATTTAACTTATTGATATTATCCGAATACTGAGAATAGCTTTCTTCAATATTGCTAACTTTAAACTGTGGATAATCTGTTAAGAAACTTGGATAATAACTATTGAATGCACTAGATTCTTTATATGTAATAGTTAAATTCTTAATATTTGATAGAGCTTTGAGTAAAGATGACTTAATGTTTTTATTATACTCATAACTTTTATCAATAATATCGGGCTTTATCGCATCATTGAGATAATCTTCATCTTTTCTTAATTTAGGAATACTACCTAAGTTAAAGCCAATTAAAAAGACATATTCATCATCATCAAAATAATTATCTAATATATTAGTAGTTCTTATTTCTTTTTTATTATGCTTACAAGGTATCTTCGCATTTCTCATCTCTTCAATAATTAGATCCTTAATTTCTAAAATATTATCACACCAATAATAATTATTAACTAAGTTAGATAAAACTTTATAAACACTTTCATTTACGGGATTGTTATCAACATCAAAGTGTTTTCTAATTTTATATAATAACAAGTCTAAATTATTACATAAATTATTTATAAAATAATTTCCGATAGAAGTCGTATAAAGAGTTGTCTCTCCTTTGATATAAAAAGGTATATTATATTCCTTAAATATTCTCTTAAAAGAAAAATAATACTCATCACTGTAATTGGCAATAAAGATTTTACTTGCATCAACACCCTTGCCTATCAAATCGGTCATCTTTTCTGCTATAAATTCTATTTCTTTGTTTAAAGTTTGGCAGTTATAAACATTGCAACTTAAATTCTTATTATCTTTTTCTAGTATTTCAACATCGATATATTCCTTTGTCAAATCAAGCAAATAATTATTAAATTTATTGATATAATCAAAACCGAAGACATATACTTTCTTTTTCGATTTTAGCATACTTCTGAATAAATTATCTCTAATGAGTAAGCCTTTACTATCTAAGAATTTTTTAATTTCCATTAAGTTCTTTAATTTTTTCTCGATATAATCCTCTTCCTTTAAGGCATAAAGATCATTAATATAACTTTTGCTCACACCATAATTGATGTTATATTCCCTCATAACGGAATATATAGCTTCATTAGTATAGTCGAATAATAAGCCCCTTTTAAAATCATTAAAGGACATGATTTTTATATTATATGGCGTTTCTCCCATTGATAATCTATCGAGCACTTTCATTCTAATATTATTGGGAATAATTAATATTGTATTACTTTCTAAATTTGCTAGATTATCCATATTATCACCTAATAAAATTATAACATTTTACAAAAATTAAAAAAAGAATCTATTACTAGATTCTTCTCTATTCATCATATTTACTTGTTATTCCAAAATAATCTTCTATACTTATCCAATCGCCATTATTATATAATTTGCTGGCAAGTTCTGTTCCAACATATCTCAAATGCCAAGGTTCATAGATATAGCCTGTTTCATCATTTTTACCCTTAGGATATCTGATAATATATCCATATTTCCAAGCATTTTGGTTGACCCATTTTCCTTCTGCCGTGTTGGCAAAAGATGAATCAATTGTATTCAAATCAAAACATAGACCTGTTTGATGTTCCGAACTACCTGGACGAGCCGAATAAGTGTCAGCCTTTTGCTGTCCATTATTCTTAACATTTCTATTATAGATATTTCTCTGTGTTATAAACGATCTAAAGCCACTTGAAATGTATATATTTAAATTAAGCGCACTGGCATCAGCTTTCATATCTTTATAAGCTTGATATGCCGTATTGTTTATGCATGTTGCACATTGACGAGTAGCTTCTTTATCGGCTTTAGTATAAGTATCACTTGGAGCATAATCTTCTGGTAAAAAGTAAGTCTTATTGGCGATTAAATATCCATCAACATATGTAACTCCATTGATTTCATAAATATCGTATCCCTTACTAGTTTTTCCTTTACTGATCTTTTCTCCATCGATATCTTTAACCTTTGCATATGTTTTTTCGTTGGTAATTTTCTTCGTCGTCGAATTGGTCGTTTTCGTTGAAGTGCTAGTACTTGTCGTCGTTTTCTTAGTTGTCTTATCATTTTCCTTATTCACCGGTATATCTTCCTCTTCTTCTTCACATATATTATTGATTAAACAATTTGGATATTCAAAAATAGCAACATTTAATCTCAGTAATAATTTTATGCCAAATAGGATAATAAATATAACAAAAGCAACGCCAAAAGCCCTATTATAGTTTTTCCTTTTTTTCTTCTTTACCTTATTGTGGTAAATTATCAAATATATCACAGGTAATAAAAAACATAAAATCCAATAGATAATTGAAATAAATTTAGTTAAAGCACTTGATTCCATACACTCACCTAATCCTTTAATTTTGCAAATACTTCACTTATTGAAGCGTTAATTTGCAAATTTGCTTTCACACTACCTATTATATCACGATTGATAACAATTAGGTTATCACCCTTAAAAAAGTTGACATAACTAGCAGCCGGATAGACAGATAAAGAAGTACCACCAATAATCAAAGTATCGGCCTTGCTTATCTCTTCAATTGCCATCTCCACATCTTCTTCCTTTAAAGGTTCTTCATACAAAACGACATCTGGTTTAATAATGCCACCACACTTACATTTAGGAACACCATCTCTTGGTAATTCATCTAAACTATAAAACGCATTACAATTCATACAATGATTCTTCATTACTTCTCCATGTAAATGAATAACGCGTTTGCTGCCAGCAAGTTCATGCAAATTATCGATATTTTGGGTAATAACACATAATAATTTATTATCTTGTTCAAGTTTTGCTAAATATTTATGACATTCATTGGGTTTTATATCCTGATAAATCATTTTATCAAAATAAAATTTATAAAAGTACTCTGGATTATCTATAAAAAAAGAATGAGATAATATCTCTTCGGGATTATAATCATATTTTTGATTATAAAGACCATCTTTGCTTCGAAAGTCTGGAATACCACTTTCTGTAGATACTCCTGCTCCTCCAAAGAAGACGATTCTCTTAGAAGATTTTATTATCTCTTTTAATTTTTCAATTTCGTTCATTATTTTCTAAATAGGGAATTAACTATGATTACAGCCATTCCAATAGCTTCAACAACTAAAGCTAAAATTACTAAATTATTTGTAACAGTATAAGATAAATCCATTGCACTAGTTAAGTAAGTTGTAAGAACTAGAATAAATAAGCCAATAATAATTACTAAAATACCTAAATCAACTAATTTGTCCTTTTTAGCATTATAGGCGACTTTTTCCTTATCCACTTCCATATCAGCTGATAATTTCTCGTCCTTCTTCTTATCCTCTTCCTCAACTTTTGTAGTTGTAACCTCATCTTCAACTGGAAGTTCTTCAACTACAGGTTCTATAATTTCTTTTTCCTCAATCTTGCTTTCTTTTGGCGTAGAAGCAACTTCTTCCTTTAAAACAACAGTTTCTTCTTTTACTTCCTCTTTAACCTCAACCTCTTTTTTTTCTTGAACATTCTCTTTTTTATTTTGTGGTGCCTTATTATTAACGACACTCTTTAACTCATCAGCAGTCTTTGCTGGTTTCTTCTTTGGTTTATTATTGTTAGTAGTTTTCTTCGGTGTATTTTTATTTGTATTTTGGTTATTCTTCTTAGCTTGTGTATTCTTGTTCTGTTGAGTATTATTTTTAGCAGGTTGTTTCTTATTATTGTTAGATTTATTGTTGTTTGTATTATTTTTAGCAGTATTATTTTTATTGCTGTTTTGGCTTGTTCCTTTCTTTTTAGTTTCTTCTGTGTTAGCCATTTAATATCACCTCTATTATAATTATACAAATAAACACTGATTTATACAAGTAAATAAAGCATATTCATTTACAAAGTTCATATAATTTTATATAATCAATAGTAGGTGAAGAATATGAAAAAGGCAGTTTTATTATTCATATCTTTAGTAGCATTTATGGTTAACACTTATGCAGAAGAAGTAACTATGCCCACGGAAGATAAAAAAGAAGTCAGTTTAGTAAATTGTCTATCGGCAACCAATTCCTGGTATGAAGTAGATGGCAAAGTTAAAAGAATAAGACTATTAGCATTTGATTCCGAAGATGGGGAAATATCTAAAGAGATAGATGAATATGCCTGTTCGTTACTTAAAGAAGCTAAAAAAATCGAAATTGAATATGACATAAAAGCATTAAAAAAAGATAAATATAATCGCGAATTAGCTTGGGTTTATGTTGACGGGAAATTACTTCAAGATATCTTAATTAAAAAGGGCTATGGCCAAGTAAATTATGTAACTTCCGATTATAAATATTTAACCAACTTATGTGATTCTCAAAAGGAAGCTTTAACGTCCAAACTTGGAATATGGAATTATCCAAATATTAAAGAAAAATACTGTAAAAGCGGGATAGATATTAATAATACTGAGCAAAATCAAACTGAGAATACTATAAAAATAAAATCGTTTGATCAAAGAACACTTCATTATTTATTGTTTATAAATTCGGGAATCGTCCTACTAAGTATATTACTCATTAAATTAAAAAGGGGATAGAAATGGTAAAAGATAAATTAGATATTATATACGAAGATAAGGAATTAATTGTCGTAAATAAACCAGCACACATGTTGACAATAGCTACCGAGGATGAAAAAGTCAACACTCTATATCACAAAGTATACGAATACTTAAAAAGAAAAAATAAAAGCAATAAGGTCTTCATTGTTCATCGTCTTGATCGTGATACATCCGGAATTGTTCTATTTGCCAAAAATCAAAAGTTAAAAGAACTCCTTCAAAATGATTGGAATAACTGTGCTATTACACGCGAGTATATTGCCGTCGTCGAAGGATATGTTGATCCTGTAAAACAGACGATCAAAGAATATTTAAAAGAAACCAAGACTTTGCTTACTTATGCTACAGATGATTCTTCCGGAAAAGAAGCTATTACAGAATACGAAGTAATAAAGCGAAGTAAGGCTTTCTCAACACTTAAAATAAATATTAAAACGGGCCGTAAAAATCAAATAAGAGTCGCTATGCAAAATATCAATCATCCCATAATAGGCGACAAAAAATATGGATCTACCAAAAACCCTTTAAGGCGTATTTGCTTACATGCTCTAAAACTTGAGATAATTCATCCTATAAGTAAAAAAGTTTATACCTTTGAAACGCGCCATCCTCGCGAATTTGCTATTTTTGAACAATAAAAAAAGTCGATATTATATCGGCTTTTTATAATAAATCATCTTTATCATCTTCTGTAAATTCTAGTATATCTCCAGGTTGGCACTTTAATGTATGACAAATTGCTTCCAAAGTTGAAAAACGAATTGCTTTGGCTTTACCTGTTTTTAGATTAGATAAATTAGCAGTAGTAATTCCTACATTTAAAGCAAGGTCCTTTAAAGATATTTTTCGATCAGCCATGATGCGATCTAGTCTAATAACTAATCCCATGATAATCCTCCTATGCATATACATCTTATATACTTAATTATAGCATATTTTTATTGAATATCAACAACTATTTATTGTAATTTTCGTAATAGTCCCTTTCAGATAGTATATCTAAAAGATTGTTTATGGCCTCATCTCCCGAAGTTTCATATAATTCCTCAAGGGCCAATATCAATTCTCTTAAATTGTTATATTGCATATAATCAATATTAAACTCCTTTAATATGTCCATCTGTTCTTGGGAAAGATATAATTTGTCTTTAACTTTTTTCATCATTGTATAATCGGGATTTATATCTACCTCAATATTATCAAAATTCATCTCCATCACCAATCATACTATACCACAAAAAAATGATAATTTCTTATCATTTTAGCAAGCCCATTAAATCTACAGTATTTAAAAAATAATATCCAGCAATTACAATAACGGCAAATATTAGAATGAAAAATAAGACGGGAATGAAATCTTTAAACCCCACTTTAGTATCTTTCTTTTCTACTATCGTAATTGGTTTAGCTTCCTCTGTCATTGAATCTACTATTTCAATAGTTTTTTCTAAATCAGTATCTTTATATAACTCTTCGGCAACGGGAATTAAATTTGTGTTTACTAAATCCTCATCAGTATCATAGTAATTTTCGCCATGAATACTTATTAAGATTTTTTCGATTTCTTCATCAAAGTTATCGACCAAATTATTATTAGCATCAAATAATTTTATCGTATTTGTATCCATCACTTTCAACTCCTCGTATCTTTAACATAATAACACATTTTTTAAATCAATACAACACCCATGAAAATGGAAAAAATCAGCCTATAATCTTTGCATTTGCGCTATTTATATGTTATGATAAATACAATGAGGAGGATATCGAATGGACCCAAAAATAGCCGAAAGTGTTTCTCGTTTTGTTGAGGAATTAAAAAAGCGCATCGAATTATTAACAAGTACCACAACTAGAGCCAATCTCAATGAAGATAGTTATAATGCAATATTAGATATCATTAATAGTTACATTCATACCGCTCCTAGTAGATTGACCGTTGATGAATTAATCAAGATTAAAATTGATGATATGGAAAAAATATTAGACTTAATAGGTCTAAAGGAAGATGAGAAAAATAAAATATTATTAGTATATAATTCTAATGTATACTCAATTCAAAATACGTCGTTGCAAACGCGAATCGTTGAACTTTCTAAATATTTTGAAGATATCATTAAAATGATTCTTGATTATGTAACTGATTATGAAGAAATTCACAATAATCAAGAAGAATTGCAAAGCACAAAGGTAAGTGAATACCGCCATCTAATTGATGTCCTTACGCGCGAAAACTTCAGCAAGTTGTTTGAAGAAGAGGAGATAGATAAACTTCTTAAATTGATGACGAATTTTGCCATACCTGTAAGCGATAGACAGCATATTATGCAATATATTGCCATGCAAAATTTAAAAGTGCCAGTATTAGACAATGATATCTTTGATGAGGATTATGTCAATCTCTTACATCACGTTACTTCCGTTGTCGATAAACATCTTATCGCCAATTCGGAAGAAAAAGATATAATAAAAAAAGAATTAGAAAATATGGATATTGACATCGATTTAATACCATCTATTGCCAAGGAGATTGCCGAAAAACATGGTCTTAAATACAATTTGACTAAGAATATCATTTCTGCTTTGATTCTAAATAGCCTATTTAATAGTTATACTCGCGCAATTGAAGCCGATGAAAGTGAAGAATTTATCGAATCATTTAAGAGTAAGATTAATGATGTTTTAAATATTGAATTAGTTGAAGATAATCGTATAATTGAAGAGGCTCGTGCCATTCTTGCCGACAAACAAGAATTCTATGTGAATTCCGTTGAAATGGATGATGATGTCAATCAGTATGTTGGCCTATTGATTTCCGAAATAGAAGATATGGGCTATGATTATGAAACAGCCGTCGATTATAAGACTTTGCCTCTAATCAAATCGATGTCTGAAACTTTAGATAAAATCGATAAATTAGATAGTGAAAACCCTGATTATAATTTATGTATCGATATGCTAAATCAATTACTTGAAGCATATAATAAATTATTAGAAAAAAAAGGAATAAAAAAATATTAAGAAAAAAGAATAAAATAGGAGTTGAATAAGATGAGTGAGGAAAAAAAATTACTCTATAGTATCATTGAACATAAACTTGCCCGCGTAAGTTCCTTAAATAAAGATGATATTATTGTTGATAACGTTAATCTTGTTGAGTTGCTTAAATCAATTATTGCTAGTCCATATTCTATTTCTGATATGACTGACATTATCATTGAAAAACTAGCAACAGAAACTAGTAATCATAATAATCCTAACTTTGCCAATGACATAGTTAATCTTCGTGATTTCTTATCTCATCAAAGAGAGAATAATCTAAAAATTGAATTAACTCCTGCTCAGACTAAATTAGTTAACCAAGTTATTGAAAATTTAAAAGATATCTTAGAGAATAAAGGAACAATCATCACCAATGTTGAAGAAGTAGAAAGACAATGTAATGATCTTTTAAGAAAGTTAAAGAAAAAGGAATTGATTAATAACTTTGACTTTATTGAAGAGATAACTAAAGAATATAATCTGGTTGAATTTGACAATAACATGCTCCAGATTATGAAATATATTAATCGTCATAATTTGGCAATTCTAAAAACTCCAAGGAAGACCACAGCTGTCTTTGATCTTCGCTACATAAGGAGACCAAAATTAGACGAGAAAGTTCTAGAAATGCTAGACAAGATTAATGTTGATTATAAGGATTTACCTAATTATCTAATTGGCGAACTAAAAAGGGCAGATGTCAATAAATTATACGAAACATATAATCTAGTTAAGAAAAATAGAGCCGAAGAATATGGCATACTACATTTAATAAAAAAGGAAAATTTCTATGCCAAAATAGTTTTAATTCTCTATTCTAGCCCCGAGTCTATTAAAGGTGTTGTCGACAGTGTTAAGGATCAAGATGGAATCATTGATATTAGTTTACTTAAGATCATCTTAAATAATACCATTACGGCTTTCTTTAATCGCAAAAACGAATATTTCAGGCCGCGTTATTATGATTATATGAGTAATGTCTTAATGTTAAAAGATTTAGGTGTTAATTATCGCGAACTTATTAAACGCGATCCTCTATTCCTAATAACGGATAACGAAGTACTAACATATTCGATGAATTATCTCGAACAGAAGGGAATTAATAAGCGCGATATCGTCAATAAATGTTATAAAAATATGGCTAATGATGCCACCCTTATCGTTGAAAATGTCGATTTATTATACAAATACAACATTGATATGAATGCTGTATTAAAAAGTACTAATTATAATATTTTAAAGGTTTCTAAATTGGGATTAAAGTTAAATTATATTGCTAAAAAATATAATATTGAGATTAAAAACGAAAATTTAGCGCAAATAAATAGACTATTGATATCAAAGATTTATCATGAATCAAATGATGATCGTATTGTTTGGAGTGATTAAGATGATAGAATACATAAAAGAATATGGTGTGACAAACTTGGATTTTGAATATATATCCCATAATGTTAAACCAGATATTATTGAACTAATTGGTTTATCTGAAGTAACTGTTCGCGAAAATTTAGCATACTATAACAGTATTGGAATAGCATCAGATATTGCTAAGATAATAGTTGCTAGACCAGACTTAATCCTCAATGATAAAGAGACCATTATAAAGACTATTTCTAAAATTGATATGAATTTATTTCGCAATGTCGTCAATAAGTCGATAGAAGATTTGATAATTTTAGGTGTATAAAGGATATTAAATATCCTTTTTTTAATGTTTTTATAAAAAAGGAGTACACAAATGCCAAAATATTTGTTAAACTATATAGGTAATCAATTTATTTGGTCTGTTGGTGAAGTGGTTTAACACATAACCCTCTCAAGGTTACATACATGGGTCCGAATCCCATACAGATCACCATTTTTGTTATTTTAGGCACGTATTTACGTGCTTTTTAAATTTATATATCAAAAGCATTGACATTTATAAAAAATTCTATATACTAAATATCTAATGAGAAAGAGGGGACACCAATGATTAAAGGCGTAGAAACATTTACTAATTACTTGGAGGAGGAAAAGAAAAAAATAGCTAAAAGGTCGATTAGATTTATGACTATAGATAAAGATATAGCAAATACTCAAGTGGTCGATTTACCTAAAAAAATAACTGATCGCGAAATGGAAATAAATTTTATTTTGCAAAGAATAACAATGAGTGATGAAGAGTATTTAAAACATATGGAAATCTTTTATCATTTTAAAGATTTGTCTAGATACATAGAAGAGGCCAATCTCTCTTGTCGGGAAGTATTTAATCTCGTCACATATATGCTTAGGAGAAATATAAAATGTATTGATCGTGCAAGGGCAACTAAAGCTATTAATGACACTGAATTAAGAAAGTACCAATTTGAAAATATCTCTGCCCAAGAAATAGACATGTTAGTGTCAACAGGAGAAATCAATAGAATTATCAATGGAGATGACAAAGAGCTAAGTGCTCGTGAAATCCTCATCCGTGATGCCATATTAGACAACAGTGATAAATTCTTTTCTGATATAAAGGATTTAATCGATGAACACAAAGCGATTAAAACGCATTATTTTTCTAAAATGGCAGAATATGATGAAGAAGATATTGAAATAATTATTGCCAATTTACAAGCATTATCTTTCAGTAACAATGTATGTGAAATGATAAGATATATATTAGATAAACAATTGACATCACGTAAAAAGTCTTCAACACCATTAACTTCCAGTGAGCCAAAATATTCATGCCCAGCCTCTAAAGTAGAAGAGATAACCATACCATACAAGGAACAAAAGGATATATATAATTATATAAGAGAGTACTTCAATATTCCTAAAAAAGAGATAACTAAACCAGTTGATTATAATAAAATGCTTGAAATAGTTTCTCTAATGTTAAAAATTAATATAGATTTAAAGACAATACGAGCATATATAAGACAGATAACTTCAGAACTTAAAAAAAATGCTGATCCAGCAAGCAAATATCAAACCTTCAAATCTAAATTAGCATATTATCTATCGGAAGGCCAAATTGCTTACTTAGATGAATTATATGAGGCATTTGAGGCGGATAATTCTCTATGGATGGAAGAATTCGTATCATATCTAGAAGAAGTTATGAATTATGTATCAGAAACTGATACATACCAATATGAATTAGAAACAGCTAAACAACTAATGAAAGTAGAAAATGGTAAATAATTTACCATTTTTTATTTTATAAGAGAATATTTTTGTTTTTATTTTTTTAATAGTGTATAATAATCTTAGGAAGTGATAAAATGAATCTTTTTATAAATGGTTATAATATCTTCTTAATTGTTTTGATAACTTTTTTATCATCAGTTATCTTAACACCTATTGTTAAAAAGATTGCCCACCACGTCAATGCTGTTGATAAGCCTGATCATAAGAGAAAGGTCCATGCAACAGTGATGCCAAGATTAGGGGGACTTGCCATTTTTTTCTCTTTTTTAGTTGGCTATATGCTCTTTGCTCCAAAGACGACACAGATGTTATCAGTACTAATTGCGGGTTTTGTTATCATAATAGTTGGTATGATTGATGATATTCATACTCTTCCTCCAAAATATAAATTAATTGGTCAAATTCTTGCGGCTTGCATAGTGGTTTTCTATGGAAATGTTGGTTTTGATGATATGAAGATATTTGGTGTTCAATTTAGATTTGGAATTTTTTCTTATCCTTTAGCCGTCTTCTTTATCATATCCATTATTAACGCAATCAATTTTGCTGATGGACTTGATGGTCTAGCCGCTGGGACATCAACTATCTATTTCTTCACGATTGCCATAATTGGTTTCATAATGAACAAGTTGGGAGGATTAGACGTGATTCTATGCCTTATAATGGCTGGAGCATGCCTTGGCTTCTTGATATATAACTTTGCTCCTGCATCCATTTTCATGGGCGATTCAGGAAGTATGTTTTTGGGACTTATTATCTCCATCATCGCTCTTTTGGGATTTAAAACGGCAACTATTACATCCTTAATAATTCCAATATTACTTTTATTTGTTCCAATTATAGATACAATACTTGCCATGGGAAGGCGTGTTATCAGTGGAAGAAGTATTGGCTCTGCAGATCGTGAGCATCTCCATCACCAACTATTAAAGACTACTAAGTCGACGAGTAAATCCGTACTTTTAATGTATGCCATTAATGCCTTATTTGCCTGTGTATCGATTTTTTACACATTGGGAGATAAAAAAATCAGTATGATATTATATATTGTATTGTTACTCCTCTTCCTTATTCTAGTTTTCAAAACAGATATATTATTTGAACATAATTATAATAAAAAAAAGAAATAGGTGAATTATGAAGATTAATTTATATGATTTTGATAAAACAATCTATGATGGAGATTCATCAACGGACTTTTTCTTTTATTCTCTAGTGAAATATCCTCGTATCCTAACCTGTCTTCCTAAAATCGCCGTGGCAGGAATAAAATATAAGTTAAAAAAAAGAAGTAAGACAGAGATGAAAGAAGTAATCTTTTCCTTTGTAAAATATATTCCCAATATGAAGGAACATATTGAGTCATTCTGGGATTCTCATAGATGCTATTTAAAAGATTTTTATATGAAGACAAATCATGATAAAGATGTAATTATCTCCGCATCTCCTGAATTTTTACTTAAACCAATTGCGGATGAATTAAAAGTCTTAAAACTCATTGGTTCTAAAGTAGATGTTAAAACAGGAAAGTTTAAAGGTTTAAATTGTCATGGGGAAGAAAAGGTTAAGAGATTAAATAAGGAATATAAAGATTATGAAGTATTATCATCGTACTCGGATAGTTTATCAGATATTCCTATTTTGCAGTTGGCCAAAAACCAATATATAGTAAAAAAAGATAAACTAATAAAGGTTAAATATTAAAATTTATTGATATTCGACAAAATAATACCAAATTAGAACAAATTTACTGTTCTTTTTTTATGAAAAATACTTTATAATAACACACCAAGAAAGGAAGTAGATAAAATGTTAGTAATTAAAGATGTAAAAATGCAGTTCAAAAAAAATGATGATTTTATTCTTAAAGGTATCAATTTAAATCTACCCGATAAAGGTCTAATTTGTATAGTTGGCGAATCGGGAAGTGGTAAATCCACACTTTTAAATATTATTGCCGGATTTATTCGTCCCACAAGTGGAAAAGTCCTTTACAATAATCGTGACATAACCAAATTAAAAAAATGGGAACTAAATAGTTACCATCAACACATTCTAGGATTCATTCATCAAAACTACAACAATTTAAATTATCTAAATGTCTTAGAAAATGTCTGTCTTAAAAATAATAACAAAGATATAACACCCATCCTTGAAAAGTTAAAAATCTTGAAAATTAAAAAGAAAAAAGTCAACAAATTAAGTGGTGGAGAACAACAAAGAGTGGCAATTGCTCGAACAATCGTCAGTAAATCAGAATTTATCTTAGCTGATGAGCCAACCGGCTCTTTAGATTCTAAAACAGGTATTAAAATAATGGACATACTAAAAGAGGAATCATTAAATAAATTAGTAATTGTCATAACACACAATGAAAATCATGCCAAAACTTATGCAGATCGCATTATAACTATGCAAGATGGATCAATTATTGACGATACCAATTCTCGAAAAATGGAACCTTCCCATAAGACCTTTAAGTTTGCCAAAAAGGGAATAAAACTATCTAAAATATTAAATATAGTAAAAAACAATCTAGTATCGAAAATCAAACGCAATATCTTAACAACTATTGCTTTCAGTGTTGGTTTGATAACACTTCTCTTAGTTCTAGGAATTAGTTCAGGATTCAATGCCGCACTCGATCGTGAAGAAAGAGAATCCCTAAGCCAATATCCATTATATATATCTAGAAGTAGTCGAGATATTGGAAAAGAACTGCAAAACATTATTTCTCCTAAACAAGAAGATACAAGTAATCAAGTAAATATTGTAGATAGTAATCATAAAAATGTCATCAACAAAGATTATCTTAAGCATGTTGAAAAAATAAAGGATAGTACTTCATCTATAGAATACACTTATAACATCAACGGAATATATGCTCGAACAATTGAAAATAATGAAGAATTCTATAAAAATGTTGAGTTAATAAAGGGAAACAAAATTTCCAATAAAAATGAAGTATTAATTCTTTTAGATAGCAATAATGCCATAAATGAATCTTTCATTAATTATTTGAAATTGGATAAAAAAAGCGTCAGTTATGATAAACTGCTTGGCAAAACCTTTAAAATAAAGAAAAATAAATATAAAATAGTTGGTATTGTTAAAGGTACTGAAGATTCTTTTTATACTGAAGCATCGGGAACTCTCTTTTCAAGCGATAACTTTAAAGATTTAATCCCCTTAGAAATATATATATACCCCAAAGATTACCAAAATAAAGAGATTATAAAGCAACATTTAGATACCTATAAAAGTGTTGCATATACCGATTATTCTACGACATTTAAAGATATGTCTAAAACGATTATGCAAGCTATTACCGTCGTCCTAATAGCATTCAGTTCTATTTCCCTCTTTGTATCAACCATCATGATTGCCATTATTACCTACATATCTGTAATGGAGAGAACCAAGGAAATCGGTATTTTAAAATCTCTTGGATATAAAAATCGTGATATTAAAATTATCTTTTACTTAGAAAATATTTTTATTGCTATTACTTCCACTGTATTAAGTCTTATAATAACTTATGCTATAAGTATACCAATCAATGATATTCTAAATCACTATACGGGAATGACTAATATTTTAATACTAACATTAAAGAACACTGAGTACATTCTATGTTTAAGTATCATAATAAGTCTAATTGGAAGCTTTATGCCTATAAGGAGAATAAAAAAATATAATATAATTGATACATTAAGGTATGAATAATGTCAAAAATTAACTTTATTATCCCAATAATAAAATAACAATGATATACTAATATTGGTGATATTATGAAAGTAGTAATTGGCATCAGCAATAGACATGTTCATTTAAAAAAAGAAGTATGGGAGTCTTTATTTGGCCAAATCCCTATGGAAAAGCGCAATGATCTAGGCCAACCTGGACAATTTGCCACAACTTCAACAGTAGATATTAGCTACAATGGCGTAACTATTGAACATGTGCGCGTAATCGGACCAATTCGCAATTATAATCAAATCGAAATATCGGCATCAGATGCTCGAGTTTTAGGAGTAAATCCCCCAAGAAGACAAAGTGGCGATGTCCAAGGATCCTTGCCTATAACATTAATCGGACCCAAGGGCAAGGTCGACTTGGAAAGTGGTCTAATCCTTGCTGAAATGCACATTCATATGACTCCCGAAATGGCTAATGATCTAAATTTAGTTGATAAAGAACCATTGCCAGTTTATCTTGGGGAAAGACATCTATTTGATGCTAAAGTAAAGATAGGTGATCCCGCTGCTTTAGAACTTCATATTGACACTGATGAAGGAAAACTTTATAATCTTAACACAGGTACGGAAGTAGATGTTAAAATATGTGGAAAATAGGAAATATAGAAATAAAAAATAGAATTGTCTTGGCACCAATGGCGGGAATAAGCAATACATCTTACCGCAAGATTATTAAAGAAATGGGTGCCGGATTAATATATGCCGAAATGGTCAGCGATAAAGCCATTACCTATGGCAATGAAAAGACTTTGGATTTACTAAAGATGGATGAATCAGAAAGACCAATTGCTCAGCAAATATTCGGCTCTGATATAGATTCATTCGTCGAAGCAGCTAAAAAAATCGAAAAGGAAATGAAACCAGACATCATCGATATCAATATGGGATGTCCCGTTCCCAAGATTGCCATTCGTTCTCAGGCTGGAGCTTCTCTTCTAAAAAATCCGGAAAAGATAAGAGAAATAGTTGCTGCCGTTGTCGAAGCTGTAAACGTACCAGTAACTGTAAAAATTCGAAGTGGCTGGGATAATAATTCTATAAATGCTGTGGAAGTGGCAAAAGAAATCGAAAAAGCAGAAGCTAAAGCTATAACCATTCATGCTAGAACACGTGCGCAAGGATATGCGGGAAAAGCCGATTGGAATATTATCAAGCAAGTCAAAGAAAGCGTCAGCATTCCCGTTATTGGAAATGGTGATGTTACCAGCTGTTATCTCGCTAAACAAATGCTCGATGAAACAGGATGCGATGCCGTCATGATTGGCAGAGGGGTATTAGGTAATCCATGGCTCATAAAGGAATGTGTGGAATACTTGGAACAGGGCATTGAACCTCAAAAGATAACTCCGGAGGAAAAAATTGCCATGTTAAAAAGACATTTTGCCATGTTAGTATCCGATAAATCAGAAAAACAGGCCATCTTAGAGATTCGCACTCACGCCCTTTGGTATATTAAAGGTTTAAAAGGCAGTGCCGCTATAAAGAATCAAATATGCCAGACTAAGAGCAAAGAAGAGATGTTTGATATTCTCGACAATTATTTAAACAATTTGGACATTTAACGATGTCTTTTTTTATGAAATTTTCGAAATTGCTTAAAATCTCCATATTCCCTCAACAAGTATGATATAATGAACGTCAAGGAGGAATATAAAATGCAAGAATCAAATTTTATTAATACAAAGTATGAAATTGTCTTTGAATCAGAAAATATTTATTACGTAAAATTAGATGCAAAATTAATAAGTGATTATTTGACAATGGTAAATGATCCCGATGTAGCTAGCAAAATCAGTCATAAAATTCGAACATATACTTATGAACAAGAGTTAGATTGGGTAAATTCCAAATTGGCTGAAGGTGCTTTGTGTTTTTCTATGATAGAAAAAGCCACAGGTGAATATATCGGTAATATTGAGATAATGGAAATAAACGACAATATTGGAGAATTAGGAATTTCAATTACTGCTTCAAAGCAGGATAAGCATTATGGTACAGAATCAATTAAAGCCATGTTAAAATATGCTTATGAAGAATTAGATTTAGACGGAATGGAATTAAATGTCTATGATACCAACTCAAAGGCAATTCATTGTTATGAAAGAGTTGGTTTTATAAGAGATGGAATAGGCAAAACTGAAGAAGATATTCACATGAGAATATCCAGATAAATATTTGTGATTTTTTATAAAAAAAGGATAGTCGCTAGACTATCTTTTATATATTGAGTTCAATTCGATATTTAATTTCTCCAATGTCTTCGTTGGACATTCTTCGCTGGTAACTAAAGCATTCATATCATTAATAAATTTATCTTGATCATTTTGATAAATTGCCAATAACTCTCTTAATATCAAATCAATCATAATTTTTTGAATATCTCTTTTAACCGATTTCTTGTAGAGATTTTCAATACTGGTTTTACTTACATGAGTTCCAAAACGCGCATTCAATTTACTAGCAACTTCTTTAGCTGATTTAGGATTAGTAATATATGCATTAATGGCAAATCTATCAATTACCTCATCAACTCTTTTTTTGCATTCATTATAATCATAGGTAAAAAAATTTGTTACCTCTCTTTGAATACCAAAATCATCTAATTTGGTAATAAATATATATTGTATTGCTTTAGCAAATGCCTGAATCAAGATATTACTGTCTGGTGTTTTTTCACATCTTCTGCGTAATTTAGCTGCAATTCCTTCCCCATAGATATGAGCAACATTTGCAAAGTCCTCAATTGAATCTCTCTTTTCTACATTGGCAAGCCATAAATCACTTTCTGGAAGATATAAAGTTGCTGTTGCATCTTTAGATAATTTAATAATATCTCTTCTATTTAAATATAGTTCATAGAATATATCATACCATTTATTATCAAGACTATCCATAAATCTCTCTAATTTAGCCATTATATATTCATAAGAGACATCTAATTTAGCAAAAGGTCTAACATTCAATCTTTCACCCATATTATCTTCTTGTTCCTTTTTCTCTCTATCTTTTTGAAAATCATAACACTCGATAATATAATTCATATATTCTCTATAATCTTCTTCAAATAAGTGATTATTGATAGCAAACACTTTAGCAAAGTCAGAATCATCACTTCTTTCACATATTTTACAGTCATTATTTAAAAGGTATGTAATAATCATTAACTCGTCATTATCTTCCTTAGAACTGTTCATATTTAGCAAAGAAGCTCTAGCTTGTCTAAGTGTATAAGGATTCCACATATCGTAATTTGTTGACATACTCTCCATAAAATTCCCCTTTTCTTAATGAAACGTATTATAACATCAAATTTTAATGTTTGCAAATCGGGTTTTTGTGGTAAAATATTAAGGAAATTTGGTGGTGTTAAAATGGATAAAATAATTGTCAAAGGTGCAAGAGAAAATAATTTAAAAAACATTAATATTGAAATACCTAAAAATGAATTAGTCGTAATAACTGGTGTATCTGGTTCTGGTAAGAGTAGTTTGGCATTTGATACTATTTATGCGGAAGGTCAAAGAAGATACGTCGAAAGTCTATCAGCATATGCCCGTCAATTTCTAGGAGGATCAGAAAAGCCCAATGTTGATTCCATTGAAGGCTTAAGTCCTAGTATTTCCATAGATCAAAAAACTACTAATAATAATCCCCGAAGTACAGTAGGAACAGTAACGGAAATATACGATTATTTAAGATTGCTCTTTGCACGTATTGGCATTCCTTATTGTCCTAATCATAATATCCCAATAACTTCCCAAAGTATAGAGGAGATGACAAATCGCGTTTTAACTTTAGAAGAAAAGACAAAAATCGAGATATTATCTCCCGTTGTTCATGGAGAAAAGGGAACCCATAAAGATTTATTTGATAAGTTAAGAAAAGATGGATTTACCAGAGTAAGAGTTAATGGAGCTACTCAGGATCTTTCAGGTGAAATAGTCCTTGAAAAGAATAAAAAGGACAACATTGATGTCGTTGTTGACCGTATTGTTGTATCCTCAGATGAACGTAGTAGAATTTTTGAAGCCATCGAAACATCTACAAAACTAGCTGATGGAAAAGTTATAATTAATGTTATTGGGGACAAAGAGATTCTTATGAGTGAGAAATATGCCTGTCCTGACTGTGATTTTTCTTTACCCGAATTAGAGCCGAGAATATTTTCCTTCAATGCTCCTTATGGTGCCTGTCCTATGTGTAAAGGATTGGGAATAACCAAACATATCTCTTTAGATAATCTAATTCCTGATAAAAATATCTCAATATTAGATGGTGCCATTAAATCTATGACTATCGATGATAATATCGAAACCAAGAGATTATTTACAATTGCTAAAGAATTGAATATAGATTTAAGTAAGCCTATAAAGGATTTGCCAAAGGATAAATTAGATATAATTCTATATGGAACTAAGCAAGAATTTAACTTTGAATATACTTCTAAAAACGGCAATAAGAGATATACAACAGAAAATTATGAAGGAATAGTAGTTAATTTAGAGAGACGCTATATCGAAACTAACAGTGGATGGATTCGCGATTGGATAGATGGATATATGGAGGAGAACACCTGTCCAACTTGTAAGGGTTCTCGTCTTCAAGAAAAAATCTTAACAGTTAAAGTAGGAAAAAAGAATATCTTTGAAGTAACTAACATGTCTATTAAAGACTTGATTGCCTTCTTTGATAATTTAAAATTAAATAAAACACAATTGGAAATAAGCAATTTAATAATTAAGGAAATTAAATCACGCCTTAACTTTTTAGATAACGTTGGTTTAAATTATTTGACATTATCAAGACCAGCGAGTACTCTTTCGGGCGGTGAAGCGCAAAGAATAAGACTAGCAACACAAATAGGTTCTCAATTAAGTGGCGTATTATATGTCTTAGATGAACCTAGTATCGGACTCCATCAAAAGGATAATGATCGTCTAATTGCAAGTTTAAAGAAAATGCGTGATCTGGGAAATACTCTAATCGTTGTTGAACACGATGAAGATACGATGATGGAAGCCGATTATTTAATTGACATTGGTCCAGTTGCTGGAGCAAATGGTGGCTATGTGGTTGCTGCTGGAACTCCCAAAGAGGTTGCCGCATGTGATAACTCTATAACTGGACGATATTTATCGGGAAAAGAGTCCATAGAAGTACCTAAAAAGCGCCGCAAAGGAAATGGCGAATTTATTACTATTAAGGGCGCTAAAGAAAATAATCTTAAAAATATTAATGTTAAATTTCCTCTAGGAACATTTACCTGTGTTACAGGTGTCTCTGGATCAGGTAAATCGTCTTTAGTTAATGAAATATTATGCAAAGCCCTTCAAAAAAGTGTCTATAATTCAAAAGTAAATATAGGTAAGTATAAATCTATACAGGGGCTTGAACAGATTGATAAAGTTGTACAAATAACTCAAGATCCAATAGGAAGAACGCCAAGAAGTAATCCGGCAACTTATACAGGTGTATTTGATGATATTCGAAGTGTCTTCGCTGAAATGAAGGAATCTAAAATCCGAGGCTATGACAAGGGAAGATTTTCTTTTAATGTTAAAGGCGGAAGGTGTGAAGCCTGCTGGGGAGATGGAGTAAAGAAAATTGAAATGCACTTTCTTCCAGATGTCTATGTTCCTTGTGACGTATGTCATGGAACGCGCTTTAACTCCGAAACCCTAGATGTTAAATTTAAAGGAAAAAATATAGCCGAAGTTTTAGAGATGCGTGTCGAAGAAGCTATAGAATTTTTCTCCAGTGTTCCTAAGGTAAAAAATAAATTACAAGTTCTAATGGACGTTGGATTATCGTATGCCAAATTAGGACAATCTGCTCCTACTCTTTCTGGAGGAGAAGCAGGTCGTGTAAAATTAGCCAAAGAATTACAAAAAAAGCCAACTGGAAAATCCGTATTTATCTTAGATGAACCAACGACAGGACTTCACTCAGATGATATAAAGAAGTTACTAGTAATACTTCAAAGAATCGTCGACAATGGCGATACAGTTATCGTAATTGAGCATAATCTTGATGTCATTAAAGTTGCCGATTATATCATTGATTTAGGTCCCGATGGAGGCGATGGTGGAGGTACCATTGTTGCAACGGGAACTCCCGAACAAGTTGCCAAAATTAAAGAATCCTATACCGGAGAATTTTTAAAGAGAAAACTAAATGTTAATAACAAATAAGTTATTAACATTTTTTCTTGGTTGTAATTGCAAAAAAATTATATATATTTTATAATTAAGAATAGAGGAGTGATAGAAATGAACCCCGTTTTAGTGACGATTGGAAACTTTGAAGTACGCTGGTATTCCGCATTAATATTGCTAGCTTGTTTTTTAGTATTAGTGCTAGTAGAAAAAGAAGCAGAAACACCTAACAAAGTAGAAATGGAAACAATATTAG
>ERZ777305.569-NODE-569-length-59288-cov-6.425320_pt1 | contig 59288 bp, 52 predicted proteins | sample MGYA00374965_ERZ777305 | MGnify/ENA primary metagenome ERZ777305 (study PRJEB29328, sample SAMD00013331) | mouse gut metagenome | study: EMG produced TPA metagenomics assembly of the Metagenome analysis of fecal microbiota from mouse which was promoted...
TTCCGCGCAAGAACGCTTCTTTGCCGCTTCCTAGCGGGTCTGTTCCGTAGATGGCATTGCTGACTGCATTGCTCAGTCCTCCCAGAATACTCTTCTCCGGGTCAATCCTTCCTCCGCCTATGTACTGCTCTGCCGCGCTTCCTGCCGTTCCCGCTAAAGCATTGGCAAACAGCGCTGTCGGGAATCCGGCTCCTGACGCCAGCAGGCCCGCCTGGGTTGCTCCGGTGATTGCTCCTTTCACGCCGGAACCGAGCGCTTCCATCCAGTCGATGTCTCCTCCGTCCATCGTCTGGGAGAAAGCGGATTCCAAAAAACCTCCACCGAATCCGAAAATTCCTCCGAGTCCGGCAGCCCAGGCTATATACGCGATTTCTCCGGTCGGGTCTGTGTAATCCACCGGGTCGTTATCGCAGTAGCGGTACTGGTTCAGGCCTCTTTTTACGGGGTCTTTGGAAAGCATTCTGCCGTTTGCGCTGTCGTAGAATCTCGCATGGGCGAAGTGTTTTCCGATTACAGAGTCATACCGGTAGCTTGTGAAACGCATGTTTTCTGCCAAATCGGGAGGTACATCTGTTCCTGATTTTAAATCTCCCCAAATGCCGCGTTCCGCGCAGTGCTGTAATATTCCCTGAGTGTCTGCCGCAAACAGCGGGCTTCCGTAGAGGTCAGACTGGAAAAAGGTCTGACCGGACGGGGTGGTCTGGCTCAGGCGGTGATGGTTATAGCCGAAGACGGTCCTGGCTGCACTGGCATCTGCTTCATATGTCATCAGTTCGTTATTAGCTGCACTCAGGAAATCGGGCACATATTGCATCTCACGTTTATAAAAATCGTCTGCCGATACCAGTTTCTGCGTATTCTTTACGCGCATGCGCAAAGCATTATAAACATAAGATGTTTCCTCGCCGCTCTCCATATTTCTCCCAAGAGCAAGCAATCCCGCAGTATCGTATGCGTATTGACGGACAGGGACGTCGTCTCTGCGTTCCTCCGTCAAATGGCCGCATTTATCATATCCGAAGCTGTATGCTACGCCATCTTTCACCATCGCTGTAAGCTGGTTTAAGGCATTATACTGGCAGGCGGCTTTCTGGATTCCGTCCATACTTCTTGTGATTCTGTTTCCCAACGCGTCATAAGTATACGCTTCCAACACATCGCCATTCTGATAAGAAATAAGCTGTCCGGCCGCATCATATGCGTATGCCGCTGTTCTGGCAAATTCAGGACTGCTGCCGATTCGACTGGAGGCTGTTATCCGTCCCATGACATCATAGGTGATATCTTCTTCCATGAATACCGTTTCACCGAATCGGTATGATGCTTTTACAGGCTGTCTGTTGGCATTATAAGTATAAGATGCCGTACTGCCGGGCTGGTTGAAGGAAGTAATATTGCCGGCTGCGTCATAAGTATACTGTGTTACAATTTCTTCGGCATTTTCTACTGATATATCCACGCTTTCCGTCACTTTCAGGAGACGGTTATTTCGGTCATAGGCATAAGCCGCGGCGCTGCCGTCAGGGTATTGAATGCCCGTTCGGTTACCGACCGCATCATAATGAAAACCAGTCACGCGTCCATTGTAATCCGTAACGCCCGTAAGCCTGCCGAGAATGTCACGTTCCATAACGGTCGTGCCATTCCAATCCTGCATCTCCACGAGTTCACCGCGTTTGTTATAACGGAATGCCGCCGTCCGTCCGTCGCTGTAAGTCATAGATACGGGGTTATTGTTCAGGTCATATGTTACAACTGTTTCCCGCTTTTCCTCGTCCGTCACAGATACCATGTTGCCGTTTCCGTCGTAACCGTAGGTCTTTTCTTCCAGCATAGGGTCGATTTCTTTTATCACACGCCCCTTTTTGTCGTACTGATAGAGGGTAATACAGCTCTGCTCTCCGGCTTCTGACAGGCATTCCTTAATCCGGTTGTTCATGGCATCGTATTCGTACGAAATGACCTTCCCCATCGTGTCTTCTGTTTTCGTTAAATTACCGCAGGCGTCATAGGTATAACGCGTAATGCCGCCTTCTGCATTTGTTACCGCAGCGATATGTCCGTCCGCTGTGTAGGTAAATGCGGTCGTATTTCCAAGCGCATCGGTCATGGACGTTACCTGTCCCAAAAGATTATAGGAATAGGTAATCTTATTTCCTAATGAATCTTCTTTCGTCTGAACCTGTCCCAGTTCATTGTATGTACAGACAGTGATACCACCTTCCGCATCTATAACTTTCAGCAGATTTCCTTGTGGCGAATAAACATATTCCGTCGTATTCCCATTGGCATCGGTACGGGTAAGAACCCTTCCTTTGCTGTCATAGGTCAAAGACATGCTATGCCCCAGGGCATCGGAAATACTGGTCATGCGTCCCATTGCGTCATACTGATAGCTCGTTACCGCGCCTTCCATATCCGTTACGCTGGCAATTCTTCCGGCATTGGTATAAACCAGCGTCAGGCCGTCCTCATTCTGGTCTGTCACTTTAATCAGTCGGTTATTGGCATCATATTCGTATGTTCTGCAGTTTCCATTGGCATCTGTATAAGACGTCCGGTTGCCCACGGCATCATAAGTACAGGACCATGTATTGCCCTCTTCATCCGTGCCTCCTGTCAATCGGTTCAGGCTGTCATACACATAAGTTTTTCTGCCCCCAACCTGATTCATCTCAGCAGTCAGATTCCCATTTCCGTCATAGGAATATCTTCTGATTCCACCGTTTGCGTCAGTTACACTAACCAACTGTCCTCTTGCGTCATAGGCTAAAATGCTTTCCTGGCCTAATGGGTCTGTCACTTTCACCAGACGGTTGTTTGCATCATACTCGTAGCTCGAAACATACCCTTCCGCGTCTGTTTTCTGAATGCAATTTCCATTCTTATCATAAACATAGGCTGTTTTCCCGCCATCTGGCGCTGTCTCTTCCGCAATCCTTCCCATGCTGTCATAAACATAGCTGGTCTTTCGGTCTTCTTTATCGACAACCGCCGTCAACATGCCGTCTTCGTCATACTGTGCGTCTTCCACATAGCCGTCTGTATCCGTTACAGAAGCAATTCGTCCCAGACTGTCATAGGTGAAAATCGTCATCCCATCTTCGGTCTGAATAGATTTCAGGCGATTTTCCTCATCGTAGGTATAAGAAGTGATATTTCCGTCTTCATCCGTTCTGGTCAGCAGATTTCCCGCTTCATCATAGGTATAATCCGCACTGTGCCCTAACGCATCAGTCTCGCTTAAAACACGGCCTGCCTGGTCATAAGTATACGTTCTCCGGCGAGATAACTGGTCTGTTATGACAGTAACCTGCCCCATACAGTCATAGGTATAGCTGATGGTTCCGCCCGCTGCATCGCACACCTGAATCAGCCGGTTCGCCGCATCAAAGGAATAGTGCGTCACACCGCCGTTTTTATCCGTCTGTGACATCCTGTTCCCAAAGGCATCATAAGTCCGGCTTATACGAAATCCAAGCGGGTCTGTTTCACTTGTAAGGTTTCCCTTTTCATCATATGTGAAATGGTACTCATTTCCAAGATAGTCTGTAGCCAGGGACAGCTGCCCCATTTCGTTATACTCCAGGCGCTGTTGATTTCCAAGCCTGTCGGTAATTCCTGTTTTGTTTCCATTTTCGTTGTACGCGAAGATAATCTCGCCATCCGCATCTTCAATGGACAGCAGATTTCCCGCCGGAGAATACCGATAGGAAACCGTCCTCCCCACAGGTGATGTGTATGAGGTCATTCTGCCGACAGCATCATGGGTATAAAGGCTGATATTGCCCTCCGGGTCCACAGCCTGTGCCAGATGGTTACCATCGTCATAGACATAGGTCCAGACATTTCCGCTCCTGTCTGTAAAGGAAATCAAATTGTCATTTTCATCATAAGTATAGGAATTCTTATTCCCCCTTTCATCCTGCATCTCAATCAGATTGTTACGTTCATCGTACTGGTACAATTTTACCGAACCATCACGTCCGACTACTCTGGAAGGCTGATTCCGTTCATTATAAGTCACGCTTTCTTCTGTATCGTCCGGAAAGATTACACGGTTCATCCGTCCATAATCATCATACTCCATCCGAGTCAGATTGCCAAGCGCATCCATCTGCTCCGTCAGCTGTCCTTTTTCATTATAACTGTTATGGATTTGCGTCCCTGAAAGCGCAACATCGGTGACATGTCCCATTTCGTCATAAGTATAGCCCGTGACATTCCCGGTCTCATCAGTAAATCTGGTTATATGATTTTCCTCATCATAAGCAACACAGCTTCTGCCCCGGCCGGCTGTAAACTGCTCCGTTATCCTTCCATACATATCATAATTGTTGGTCAGGTATACTTCCCCGGCAAAATCAGAAATTACCAGCAAGTTACAGGCATCATCGTAGGTAAATGCCATTTTGCCGCCATCCGGACCAGTTATTTCCGTCAGTCTGCCATTCTCATAGGCAAAGCTGACCACATTTCCCATGGCATCCTTCACACTCGTAGCAAAGCCGTCCGTATAGACGATATCCATACCGGCTCCATGCCGGCCTTCTATGTGGGTAATCTGTCCCACATCATCCGCCTGAAAACGAAAGGACACAAGACCGTTCTCCATAATCCGGTTCAGACACAAGTACTCATCAAATACATATTCTATGCCATCCAAAGCGCGAACGGAATAGGAACCATCCTCATTTGCTTCCATCGTATAGGACGGCACAACTCCTTCTACCGGCTGGAAGCTGCCGTCTTCTGAATTTCTGCCAAAAGCAGTTACATCATCATACGGCGTATAGAAATATGCATATTCATCATCCATACGCAATAAGTAATTCAGGGAATGGGTCCATTTTCTTCCCAACACACCCTGTCCCTCTTCCCGCTGTGAATCGTACATGGTCGTAAAATGCAATCTGTCTTTTCCATAATCTTCAAGCCATGTATAACTCCACAGAAATGCGCCTGTCAAAGCGTTTACCGGGTCGTTGCCCATATAGGATTTTTTTCCGTCCGGATAGGTCTTACGCCCGCTTCCTGGTGCAAGCCCGCTGGTCTTCCAGATTTCGGTTGTAATGTACTGTTCCTGTGTATACTTACCAGAACCTTCCACATTATTTGCTCTCAGAGAATAGCCATGCCGGGTATTGGGCCCCAACCCGGTAAATATCTTATACATCCATTCTCCGACTGCCTCTCCAATCCTTTCTACGCCGGGTGTTTGGCTGAAATAGGTAATTGTCCCGTTTTCCGTTACATGATAATTATTACTGTCAAACAAAATATCATAGCTTTCCGCATATTCAACGGGTTTCCATCTTACAATTACGCTGTCGATTGCAGCAATTGCATCGACCTCTGGCGGTGTTTCCGGCACAGGCTTTCTGGTCCGGATTGTTATCTGTGAACTGTAACCGCTGGAACCTCCCGCATTAAACGCAGATACTGCATAAGTATATCCTGTATCGGGTTTTAATCCCTTAAATGTCCTTGAGACAGCCGTCCCATTATTATAAACGCTGCCGTCAAACATTACATTGTAACTTGTTGCACCGCTTACCGCATTCCAGCTGATTGTAACGGAATCCGTATCGGCCGTTGCTATAATGTTAGATGGTACTGCCGGTGGTCTTACCAAAGTCGTTACTCTGGCCGCGCTGGAATATGCGCTGGTTCCTGCCGCGTTTTTGGCACGCACCTGATAAGAATAACCAGTGCTCGGCGTCAGTCCCGTAACGGTATAATAAGTGCCATACACATTATAAACGCTTCCATTAAATCGCAACTCATAGCTCGAAGCCCCGGCTGCCACATTCCAGGATACCATAACGGAATAAGAGGAAGGCGTAGCCCGTACATTCGTCGGTACTGCCGGTGGCGCCATCAGTGTTTTTATAGACCGATAGCCGGAATAGGTACTGCTGCCGCCCGCATTGTTTGCGCGTACCCTGTAAGAATAACTTGTATCAGACTTCAGCCCGGTAGCTGTCTTGGAAGTCCCTGTCACATTATAGATATTATTGCCGATTTCTACATCATAGCTGGCCGCTCCCTGTACCGCATTCCATGTTACGGTAACAGAGTCCTTTGTGGACGAAGCGTTCACGTTCGCCGGTACTGCCGGCGGATTAGGAAGCGTAGACACCGTCTTTACGGTACTATATGAACTGGAACCGTTCGCATTGTTGGAACGAATCTGGTAAGTATAACTGGTATCCGGACTCAGATTTCTAACCTCATGGTATGTTCCATACACCTTATACTTACTGCCATCAAACAAAATATCATAGCTGGCCGCTCCCGTTACCGCATTCCATTTCAATACAACAGAATTTTTCGAGGCATTAACAGTAACAGCCGACGGTGGATTAGGAGCAGTTCCCACTGTTTTCGCACTGCCATAGGCGCTGGAACCGTCCTCCGTATTGACACGGAGCTGATAACTATAGCTGGCGTTTGCTCCCAGTCCCGTAATTGTCTGAGAAGTTCCGGACACATGATATACCTTGCCGTTAAAAAGCAAATCATAGCTGACTGCACCTTTTACCGCTCCCCAACTGAGCGTAACGGAATTTTCACTTGCCGTAACACTGACATATGCAGGCGCTTTCGGCGTTGTCCTTACCATCTTTGATTCGCTGTAATCGCCGTAAGCACCGCTTGCAACTCTGGAACGTATCTTGTAGTAATACTGCCTGTCTTCCGCCAGGCCCGAAAATTCCTTGGAGGTTTTGTTTACCTCATATGTCCTGCCACCGAACATAACATCGTATCCCGAAGCGCCGGGTACAGCATTCCAGCTGATTGTAACGGAATTATCCGTAGACTTATGGGAAATGCCTGTCGGCACCGATAATCCCCTTTTCTGCGTCCTGATTGTTTTTTCACCGCAAAATACGCCTTTTCCATCCACACTTCTCGAACATACTTTGTATCTGTACGCCGTATCTCCTGACAGACCTGTGAAAGTTCTCGATACCGCCGGCGCCTTTATTTCATATTCCACACCGTTAAAATATACCGTATACCCTGCTGCCCCTTCCACTGCCCCCCAACTTACCGTGACAGAAGTTTCCGTACTCGAGGCGCTTATGGAAGCTGGCGCTGCCGGAGCAGTTCTCACAGTCATTTCTGACGAATAATTTCCTGCGCCTCCGCTATTTTTGGCACAAATTTTAAAAGAATAACTTCTATCCGCCTTCAGCCCGGTAATCTCTTTGGATGTACCGCCGACATTGTAAGAAGTTCCGTCGAATACAAGCGTATATCCGGACGCACCGCTTACCGCATTCCAGCTGATTGTTGCGGAATACCCTGTTACACTTTTTCTGATATTGGAAGGAACTGCCGGCGGCCTCTCTTTTGTCATAATGCTTCGGGAAATGCTGAATGACCCCGTACCGTCTGTGCTTTTACAGCAGATTTGATAAGAATACGATGTCTTCTGCGCCAACCCCGTGATTGTCTGGGAAGTATTCGGCGCCGACACATGATAATCCCGGTTATTGAATCTTACAATATAGCCGGAAGCGCCGGCTACGGAATTCCAGTTTACCGTAACGGAATTGCCGGTACTCTCTGCTCCCACACCCGTCGGCGCTTTCGGCGGTGTCACCACCGTCATTTCCGACGAATAAGCACTGACTGTGCTTCCGTTTTTGGCCCGAATCGAAAACGCATGAGACCTTCCGTCAACAAGCCCTGTAAAAGTTTTCGACGTGCCGCTGACAGAATAAACCGTTCCAAAAAACTTAATATCATATCCGCTTGCACCGTTCACTGCTCCCCAACTGATTGTCGCCGAATTCTCAGTCGCCGTCTTTCTAATATTTGTCGGCACAGTGAGACGCTGTTCCTGTGTCGTAATCGACTGTGTACTGCTGTACGCCCCTGTCTTTGTCTGGTTTTTGGCGCGTACTGCATAAGTATGGGATGTACCCGGATATAGCCCTGTGAATCTTTTCGATGTCGATGTCACGCTATAAACCGTATTATCGAATAGAATATCATATCCGGTGGCGCGGGAAACCGCACTGTAACTGACTGTCACCGACGACGTATCCGCAACCGCTTTTACATTCTGCGGTACGGCTAACGGCTCCGTGTCATAAAACCCAATCGGAATCAACGTCGTAACAGCTTCTGAATCGAGCGAAGAATGGCTTCCATAGGCAACGACCGTAACCTTATACCGTTTATTGGCTTCCAATCCGCTCTTTGTCGTATAGGAAGTTACCGTAAGATTTTTTTCATTGTATACGGCGTGGTCTTCACCGACGATAAGCATATACGCATGGTATCTTACGGCCCCTGGAACTGCGGACCAGCTCGATGTAATGGAGCCATCCCGGTTTAAAGTGGAACTCAAGTGTAATTGTGACATATTTTCCTCCTTTTTCGTCCATAGACGTTTTTATTTGCCGGCTATAGAAGAAAAAGAATGAAATCCTTAAAATGTAAATCTATTTTTTAAATTAATTAAAGAGATATTTTCCATTCAGGAAAATCTCTTTTTCTGCGGCCCTCCTTCTGACAAGCCCCCTCATTACCTTTCCCCCGGCATAAACAAACCGCTCAAACTGTCCGGCCGCCCCTGTGATGTCGCCACAGTTCAGCTTCTTCAACAGGGTGCTTCTTTTTAAAGCACCCGCACCCAGGTTAAACGTGAAAGACACCAGTGCATCGAACATATTCTGGGTAAGCGGCACAGTTACATACCGATTTACGGATTCTTCAAATCTCTTTAAATCCGCCTGCAGAAATTCAACCGCCTGGCTCTCCGTTATTTCCATGCCAGGCATGACTCCTGCTGTATGCCCGTAACCGATTGTCCAGACTCCGGTGCTGTCATCATATGCCTTTAACACAAGCGCCTCGTATGATTTTATAAATTCAATTCCTTTCTCCGATGTTACAAATCTCATCTTTCATTCCCTCCTTTGTCTACTTTCCGCAGTCATCAACACTCTGTTTCATTTCCGCGAGTATATTTTGTAGAAATCCGGGCAGGCTGACTCCCATTCTCCCTGCATTTTCAAGAATGGATAATAGCTCGTTAATCGTCAGCCATATCGTAACCAGAAAACCGAAAATGGTTTTGAGTCGGTTTTCAATCCCCATTCTCCCGGACAATGTATAGAGAATATAGTCCGTGCAGAAAGCAACCAGAATCGTCAACATACCTCCTGCTTTCTTATAAATTCCAATAATGCTTTTTTTACTGCTCCAGCCATACTTTTTATTATTGGGATGTTCCATAGCTTCCTTTTTGGACGCCAGCATACCTGAAATATAATCTACGGTCATCAGAAAAATCAGTAACGTCATCGCCGGCGCTATTATTTCAAATTCATTGCCGATTGCGGCACATGTCATCGTAGCAATTCCCTTTAACATATTAAATGATATTTTCCTTTCCATTTTGTAAATGCCCCCTTATATGTATTCAGTTTTCTTTAATATCTAACACGTCCTCTTTTACGACTCCAATCAGCTCTTTCTTCACACGATGCACATATTGTCTTGATATGCCAAGTTCTAAAGCAGTCTGCTGATTCGTATACCCTTTTAAAAAAATCAGGTCAAAAATCTGCTTTTTCTTTCCGTTTAGCCTGTCCTGAATTCTTAGTAGTTCATCTCTCACCAGCGTATCCTCCAATAAATTATCTTCACTTCTTTTTTCCTCCAGTTCACGTCCGTCTGCTTCAATCACATAGTCATTATATCTGCGGCTTTTTCTATAAAGCTCAAAATATTTATTTTTAAGCGCAGTCGTCAGATATTTTACAGTTTGCCCGTCATCGCCATAAAAACTCATACTGCATACTGCCTCCCATAATGTCATTGCAAATTCTGCATACATATCCTCTTCTTCGTCTTTATACAGGATTCTTACATATTTCCTGATAAGAGGCCGGAATCTATGCAGCAGCATACTGAATTTCTCCTTATCCTTTTTTATCTCACATATCAGTTCAGAAACACCCACTTTTATTTCCCTCCATTATGAGAAAAAAAGATAGATATCTCAAAAACGTAAACCTGATTGGAATATTAAATTTTCTAAGAATGGTCCTGAAACCCTTCTGTTCGCTGAAATTAAAATGTTAAAGTGAATAACTTACATTAGAACGATGATACGAAGAAAATCAAAAGCGTAAAATAAATTTCTTATATCCAAAATACCATATCTTCAATGCGCAAAATCCGTGTTGTAAAACTTTGTCGAAAAATCAGAAAAATTTGCTTCTCCGCCTTATAACTGTTGCTCCCCAAATTACGGTAAGTGTTAATTTCCACACAAAAAGAAAAGGCATATGACGGTATCTGATATCGTCATATGCCTTTATTTCAGCGGCTTTGAAGTTTTGAGGTTTCGTTCTTTCCTACAACCCTATTATACTTATCCGTTTCGTATTGCAGAAATAATTTTTCTATACTGTTCTTCTATAAGTGCGGCTGTTTTCTTATTCAGATTTGAATCCAGATGGTGAATAGCAGGTGGTATAAAACAGCTTTTCTCTCCTAATAATATGTTCCCACGCCTACTGCCACAATAAAAATCACAATTAAAAAATACAGCGCAATGCCAATTCCGAACATAATGAGATATGCTTTGAAGAAATTAGACTTACTCTTTTTCTCCGTTTTGCTGAACGCCCATACGAACATCATGACAATGTTCACACAGGGAACCAGCATAAGCAGCATGGAAATCAGCCATTCGCTCATTTTTACAGGCTCTTCCAAATCCAGCTGTGACGACTGGTACGGATTCTGATAACCGCCGCTTCCATAACTGCCGTAGCTGCCGCCATAATTTCCGCCGTTGTAATTGCCGTTATTATAAGTTCCATTATAAGTATTGTTCTGATAGCTGCCGTTTTGGCCATATTGCGGATAACCGGACTGCTGCTGATAGGCTCCGTCATTCTGGTATGTACCATTGTTCTGATAAGCGTTTCCCTGTTGATAAGCGTCATTACTCTGATAACCGCTTCCCTGCTGATACGCGTCGTTGCTCTGGTATCCGCTTCCCTGTTGATAAGCGTCATTGCTCTGATAGGCGTTTCCCTGTTGATAAGCGTCATTGCTCTGGTATCCGCCTGTCTGATACATATCGTTATTCTGATACGCTCCCTGTCCATTCATATCGGGTTCTGTACCCGGCTGCTGCTCCTGATAAAGATTATTGCTGTCCATTCTTTTCCTCTCATTCCGCCGCCTAAGCGGCAATTTAATCAATGGGACTTGAGACGCTGCGCGTCGCTTGGTTTTCTTGTACCATTATATCATAGAATTTGGAGAGCGTGTAGTATTTGTTCGTAAAACGGTAATATTTTGGCCAGGATATTATCTTTCATATAGACATAGGGTTCTCTGTCGGGGAAAAAGCAATACATCCGCACGAAGTATAAGATGACAAACAAAAGGATTGATGTTACAATCAGAAACTTCATTCCTTTCGCGCGTTTTCCCCCTATATATCTGTTCCACAGATAATAAAGCATAATACCGGCAACCGGTATGCCCATCGGGTGCATCCGGACGGACTGCCCGATTCTGCCTATCAGAAGATAGAACAGGGAACGTGTCATGCCGCAGCCCGGACAGGGCAGCCCGGTCAGAACGACCATCGGACAAAACGCATGGAATACAACATTCATCATAATCATAACGAACACTATCGTGACAGCGGCCGGCCATAAGTTTTTAATATCCTGACAGATACGTTCTTTTATTTCTTTCATATTTATAACCATGCCTTTTTCTTAGTCTGCAAATTTGCAACCGTAAGGCGCAAACATTCAATGAAGAATGCATGCTTTTCGCATATTTCCTTCACATTTACACACCGGGAAATAAAATCAGCTTTATCCCGTAAAGAAACAACAGATGCAGCGGATAGAACCAGTAATAGAACGCTTTGGGAAGCTGCCTTCCCTTTTTCCCGTTATAATAATAAATAAAACAAAAAGCAAACAAACCGTACAATTCGCTCATGCTCGCCTGCATGTATATGGCCAGAGGAATGTCCTTCCCCCAGTATCTTATCACATAGAGCATGACCTGCCCCAGATAAATTACGCCGGAGCCAAATACGAACTGATGCAGAAAACTGCCTCCGCACAAATAGAATACGATAATCAGGAGCACACCCATTAACATGTAATCCGTTTTCAGCACAACCGCCGCCGCGCAGCACAGCAAAACACCCAAAAACTGCCAAAAAAGCTTTCCATGCAATTTTTCCAGAAGGCATAACCCCAATACGCCGAGAAACAATGTCCAGTATACGTTCTGCGAAGCCATCGAAATGACGCTGCCTTCTATCGCCAGGTCAAATGGGACTTCGGAAATCAGCGCAAAAGAAAACAGCCGCAGCAGATAACGCTTTCTGCTATGCGTATAACGGAATCCCTCGGATGCCATAAAGGCAAACAGAATAAAGGCAATCCGTCCCACATGTCTTCCCAGGTCATAAATATCATTCACCGTATCGGTCAGATTCCCCTGCATCTCCAACCATCCCCTGTAAGCCGCAAAAACAACGACAAAAAAATGGTCAATCAACATGGAGAGATAAGCAACATGCTTCAAAAAAGCGCTGCTGATTGCATATTTTTTCATTCTAACCCCCCACGCCGCCTTTGGCGGCTCAAATAGAAATGAGACTTAGAACTTCTTCTCACGCTAATATCTCCCGCAAATCAGCGCACAACGCTTCTACCGCGCTCTTTTTCGTTGCCCAACTCGTACAGAAACGCACCGCGCTGTGTCCGGCGTCCATACGCTGCTGGTAAGTATAGCAATATTTTTCGCCCAGTTTGGCAAGCGCCTCATCCGGCAATATCGGAAAAATCTGATTCGTCCGGTTTTCCACGAGAAACGGAATCTGTTTCCGATAAAGGACTTCCCGAATCCGTTCCGCCAGTTCATTTGCGTATTCGGATATTTTCAAATATAAATCATCTTCAAAAAGTGTCAGGAATTGAATACCTAACAACCTTCCTTTCGCGAGCATTCCGCCGTGCTGCTTGATTACATAACGGAAATCCTCCTGAATTGCCGGATTCATAATGACAACCGCTTCACCGAACAACGCGCCAACTTTCGTGCCTCCGATATAAAAAACGTCGGATAGTCTTGCCAAATCCGGCAGCATTACATCGTTATCCGCCGCCGTAAGTCCATAGCCGAGTCTTGCGCCATCCACAAACAGGTAAAGGTTGTTTTTCCTGCATACGGAAGAAAGCGCCTCAAGCTCCGCCAGTGTGTACAGCGTTCCAAGTTCCGTGGGCTGTGAGATATAAACCATCTTGGGCTGTACAATGTGTTCGAAGCTATCGTCAGAAATATGTGCCTGATAGTATTCTTCCACCTGTTCAGCTGTCAGTTTTCCATTTCCCGACATTAATGTGAGCACTTTATGGCCAACCGCTTCAATTGCCCCCGTTTCATGCGCATTGATATGCGCCGTCTGCGCGGCAAGCACGCCCTGATGCGTCCGCAGCGCCGCTGCAATAACGGTCGCATTGGTCTGTGTTCCTCCCACAAGAAAATGAACCGCGGCGTCTTTTGACTGGCATTTCTCTAAAATCAGTTCCCTTGCCTGCCTGCAATAGGTATCGCATCCATAGCCTTCCGTCTGCTCCATATTCGTCTGAGCGAGACGCTCCATAATCTTCTCATGGGCTCCTTCATTATAGTCACAGTTAAAATATATCATCGTTCCGTCAGTCCTCCCTACCGAATCTTTTCCATAAATATATCATTAACCGGTGTGGCAATGCAATGTTTCTTTCCCAATTCGCAAATCGTTCCCGCAAAAAGCACGACTTCCGTCTTCCTTCCCGCTTTACTGTCCTGACGCATGGACGGCTCCCCGTCCGGATTCAGACCGTCGATAATTCCCACCCACTCATGCAGGTCTTTTTCCGTCAGGTCAACGCCCTCCGCATTCGCTACGAGAATCGTTTCCCGCATGGCCGCCTTCATCATTTCTCTTGCTTCACCCTCTTTTTGCACATCCCGGTAAGTACCTCCATACAGCGCAAGGGTCTGATTCACGCCTACATTACACAGCAGTTTCGCCCACATGGCATGGCGCATATTCTCCGGACAGGAATAAGGAAATCCCGTTTCGTCAAAAAATAATTTCACGACATCCAGATTTTTCTTTTTCCCCTCATCCAGAACGCCCAGGGCGAGTTCTCCGGGATTGGTGCAGACTGCCGCATTTCCTTCCTTCATGGCAGCCATCTTCTGCGCGATACAGTGAATCACTTTTTCCTTTCCAAACTTTCTTCCCAGGTCTTCTTCGCTGCGAATGCCGTTCAGCGCGGAAAGCAGAATCGTATCCGGACCGACCAGATGCGCCACCTCTTCCATCGCCTGTTCGAGCGCGCCATATTTTACCGTAAAAAGCAACAGTTGTGCCGATTCCGTCTCTTCGGCCGCATCCCGATAATTAAAGTCACAAACTTTCCCGTTAAATGTGACGGTCTCTTTCCGGTATCGTTCGATTCGCTCTTTGTCCGCAAGCACACGAACACATTCTTTTCCAAGTTTCCGGGTAAAAAAATCCGCATACATGACGCCGAGCGCGCCCAGTCCTACAATATCGATATGTTGAATCTTCATACTTCCTCTCCTTCCGCCGCGTAAGCGGCATTTTAATCATGGGAACTCTCATCGAACCTTGAAACGCTCACAGCAGAGGCTTTCACCTCTGCTGTTCGCTGCAAATTATTTACATTTTGGTTGTTGGCTAATCAGTAACGTATTTCTTCAATGTCGCACGAACGGCTCCCGGCCCTGCGAGCATCTCTTTCAGGTATCCGCATACGGCTTCCGCCATGCCGGCCTCGTACAGATTTACACCGAAGATTTTATCGTTCTCAAGAATCGGCTTTACTTTGGATTCTACATCGCATTCCTCTCCAAGTTTCAAATCCGCGACATACGGACATACCGTATCAAGCAACGGGTCCGGGCTCAAAGTAAAGCGGTTCCCGTTATCGTTAATCCCTGTAAGATATCGAAGCCATCCGGCAAATACAAGCGGTATCAGTTTTAAATCCGCCGTATTCAGTTTTTCGGAAGCCTGATATGCTTTTACCGTCTCTCCGAAGCGAATCGCAAGTTTCTGAGAAGTATCTGTCGCGATTCTCTGCGGCGTGTCCGGCATGAAAGGATTCGGGAACCGGACATTCAATACGGTATCAATAAATTCTTTCGGGTCCAGTACGCCCGGATTCACAACGACAGGAAGTCCTTCTTTCAAACCAATCGTCCGAATCATTTTCGTAAGCTCTTCGTCTTTCATTTCCTCGGAAATCTTCTCATAACCGAGCAGGCATCCGTAAACTGCCAGCGTCGTATGCAGCGGATTCAGACAGGTGCACACCTTCATCCGTTCCACCTTATCGACCGTTTCCCGTTCGGTAAACATCAGGCCCGCTTTCTCCAGTTCCGTGCGTCCGTTCGGAAATGCGTCTTCAATCACCAGATATTCGCATTCTTCCGCATTGACAAACGGCGCTACATAAGTATTCTTGGACGTAATGACGGGTTCCAGTTCCTCTACGCCGTCTTTTTTCAGAATTTCTTCTACGGAAGCATCCGGTCTCGGTGTAATTTTATCAATCATTGACCAGGGAAAAGATACTTTTTCCTTATTGTTGACGTAATCCAGGAAGCCGGCCTCCGCCTTGCCGTTTTCCGTCCATTTCTCTGCAAATGCGCTGATTGCCGCATACAGCTTGTCGCCATTATGGGAACAGTTATCCATGCTCACCATCGCGACCGGCTTTTCGCCGTCAAGATAACGGGTATACAGAAGAGAAGCAACTTTCCCGATATAGCTTTCCGGCTTTTCGGGGCCCGCCGCAAAATCCGCTTCTACCGCGGGAAGCGTCTCTCCTTTGCCGTTTACGAGGCTGTATCCTTTCTCCGTAATGGTAAACGATACCATCTGGAGGGAATCTTTGCGGAAAATCTCTTTCAGCCTGCCGTATTCTTCTTCGTTTCCGGAATCCAGAATACAGGATTCCACAACGCTGCCGATAACCGTCTTTTCTACGTTTCCGTCGGCTTTCAGCGTCACGAGAATTGTATAATCATCATGCGGACGATTCATTTTTTCAACAATTTCATAGTCAAAGCCTTCCGCCACCACAAGGCCTCTATCCAGAACGCCCTCGTTCAGGAGACGCTGAACAACATTTGCCTGAAATGCACGGAAAATGTTTCCGGCGCCGAAATGAATCCAGAAGGGCGCTTCTTTTGTTGCCGCCGTAACCGCTTCTCTGTCAAATTCCGGAAGCGCATAGCCTGCAGCTTCCCACTGTGCTCTGTTTTCCAATCCTGCTTTACTTAATTTCATATGAATAACCATGCCTTTCTCTCAGACTCTTAACTTATTTGGAAGAACACCGCGTTTCCTTAGCGGTTCTGCTTCGAAATAGCTTCCCAAAGACCATTCAGATAAGTCGCGCCAAGCGCCCTGTCATACAATCCGTAGCCCGGCATCGCAACTTCATCCCAAATCATACGTCCGTGGTCAGGACGAATCGGGCCCGTAAATCCGATATCATACAGAGCCTTCATAATCTCATACATATCGAAAGTTCCGTCGCTGGAAAGGTGCGCCGCCTCTTCAAAATTGGTCGGCGAAATAAATTTCAGATTGCGCACATGGGCAAAATGAATTCTTCCTTTGAGAGAACGAATCATGTCCGGAAGGTCATTCTTCAGGTTGGTTCCGTAAGAACCGGAACAGAATGTCACGCCGTTGTGCGGATTATCTACCATTTTCATCATGCGCAGAATGTTTTCCTTGTTGATGATGATGCGCGGAAGGCCGAAAACGCTCCACGCGGGGTCATCCGGATGAATTGCCATATTAATATCGTACTTGTCGCAGACCGGCATGATTTTTTCCAGAAAATATTTTAAGTTCGCAAACAGTTTCTCGTCGTCCACTTCTTTGTACATTTCAAAAAGCTCTTTGACGCGCGCCATACGCTCCGGTTCCCATCCGGGCATAACCGTTCCGTTCATATCGCCCGCAATCGTTTCAAACATCTTCTCCGGGTCGATGGCATCCACCGCCTCCTGCGTATAGGCGAGCACCGTCGAACCGTCCGGCCTTACACGCGCGAGTTCCGTTCTTGTCCAGTCAAACACCGGCATGAAGTTATAACATACCATATGAATATCTTCTTTGCCGAGATTCTCCAATGTTTCGATATAATTTGCAATATACTGTTCCCGTTCCGGCGCGCCGGTCTTGATTGCATCATGAATATTCACGCTCTCGATTCCGGAAAGCTTAAGTCCCGCCGCTTCTATTTCCTCTTTCAGCGCGTGAATGCGTTCCTGACTCCATGCCTCGCCGGGCGCGGTATCATACAATGTGGAGATTACGCCTGTCACCCCCGGAATCTGGCGAATCTGCTTCAATGTAACCGTATCAAACCCTGTGCCGTACCACCGCAATGTCATTTCCATTTTTTACTATTCTCCTTTCAAAATCCATTTCCGAAATACCCTGTTTATAGATGCTTTTATTATACACTTTACAGCCGTTAAAACAAATTGGCATAATTGTCATCTACATTGCAAAAGTTGCGGTTTGATGATAAAATGGGAAAAACACCGCAACGTCCGGAATACCACGTCGGGCGGCAGCCTGCAAACCGATGCCGGAACGGCTGATGATTTTGGAATGGCTGATGATACAGGAACAGCTGATAATACAGGAACGGCTGATAATACAGAAACAGATAATAATACGAGGATGATGCTATTTGAAAAAAAATCTGCAGACCGCTTTCAGTCCCAGGCAGTACATGCTGTCACAGGATTTTGAAATTTATTATTACAATGATTCCAGTCAGGACAGGCCCCGCTGTCAGGTCAAAGAACACGCCCACAATTATTACGAGTTCTATTTTTTTCTGGAAGGAAATGTGTCCATCCGCATCAATGGCGCGGAATATCCGCTGAAAACGGGCAATATGGTGCTGATTCCGCCGGGTGTTTCCCATCAGGCCGTCATTCACAACACGGAGATTCCATACCGGCGGTTCGTTTTCTGGGTCAGCGCCTCTTTTTATACAAAACTGTCCGTAGAATCCCCTGATTATGTCTATCTGATGCAAAAAGCGCAAAAAAGCGGACAGTACATTTCCTTTCACGATATGATTTCCTTCAACGCCCTGCAGTCCAAAATCTTCCGGCTGATTGAAGAAATCCATTCCGAGCATTTCGGCAGAACGGCTCAGATATCCCTTTGCGTACAGGATTTACTGCTTCATCTGAACCGAAACGCCTATGAAAAAGAACATCCGAACGCCGCAGACAAAGAGCAGGGGTTATACAAACACCTGCTCCAGTATATCGAAACACATCTTGATGAAGAGCTGTCCTTAGACAGTCTGGCAAAACAGTTTTATGTCAGCAAATATCACATTGCCCATGTGTTCAAAGAAAATTTTGGTCTTTCGGTTCACCGCTATATTACGAAAAAGCGGCTTTCCATGTGCCGGGACGCGATTCTTGGCCACCGGGAAATCGGCGAAGCCTGTCTGATGTGCGGCTTCAAGGATTACTCCAGTTTCTTCCGCTCCTTCAAAAAAGAATACGGTATGTCTCCAAAAGAATATAAAGAACGGTTCCTGTCCGAAGCGCTGCATGCGGAACTCTGATTCCTCTGATTCCTTAAAGCAGCGTATCATCCCGCAGGGCGTCAACCAGACTGCTTTCCATCACTTTTTTAGCGCCAAGATAATAGGCCAGCGCGACAACCCCGAAAATCGCCAGCAAAAATAATAAGATTGGCAGAAACGGCGCTTCACGCAGGAATACTTCCGGTTCCAGATAACTGATTTTCAGGAAAAAAACGACAGCGGCCGCAGTAACGGGAAACGCGGTAATCACCGGTCTCCCTGCGATGACAAACGCTTCTATGCAGAATATTTTTTTCATTCCCGCAGGCGTCAGTCCAATCGAGAGCAGGCGCGCAAACTCCCTTTTTCTCTGGCGGACAAATCCGAGCGTATTGGAAAAAACATTGCCGAAGCCTATCATCGCAAGCAGCATGCAAAACATACTGAGAATCACTTTCATTCCGGCAAACATCCGGTCATTATTACTCTTCTCCTGAATGCGGTTTTCCAGTTCCGCTTCAAAGGTTCCGTCCAGAAGTTCCGAAACGGCTTTTTCTATTTCGTTCAATTCCCGAAGCGACACACCGTTTTTTGCCAGAATCCGAATAAAGAGTTCCTCTTCCGCATCTCCTGTCTGCTCCTTTATTTCTTTCCAGAGCGACACGGGAATAAAATGCACCAGCTCATATAAGTCCAGTGTTCCATATTCTTCCCGCAAAACAGGAGCTTCCATCGTATAAGCGATAACCGGAATTTCCACCGCCGCTTCTTCCTGTCCCGCCTTCCTCAGAACGGTCGTTTCCTCCTTCTCCGTCAGATAGGAAAGTATTCGCCGCTCGCGGAAATTCGGGTCCGCGGCATCGCTCGTACGATTCAGAATCACCGCGCCGGAAAGCTGCGGTGTGACTCCAATCTGCCCACAGTACTCCAGGAACCCGGCATCATCCAGAATCACAATGGGCGCATTCACCATCCATCCTTCGGGAAGAGACGATACATACTCCGCCGGCGCTTTTTCCAATCCTCCCGCATTCCGCAGTTCTTCACTGATTTCTTCGGGCAGAACAATTCTTTTAGCCGTGGCTTTCTGATAAACGATACAGCTTTCCACACCGCTGATTCCCCGTAAATCCTCTGTCCGGTCAAACGCTTCGATTTCTGTTCCCTGTACCGCTGCCATCACATCCCAGGCATCCTGGTACTTTGCAAAATAAGTTTCCTCCTGACTGATAATCGTAATCGTCAGGAAACACATCATAAAAGAAAAAGCAAGAAAAGACAATACAAGAGAAAGGTTCGCCGTCCGCATCGCTTTTTTCTGCGCTTTCAGGGCATTTCCGGCAAGTTCTCCCTCTATGCCGAACAAAAAGGACAAAATCCGGGAGTTTTTTTTCTTTTTCAGCTGAAATTCTCCTGTATTTTTTATCGCTTCAAGCGGCGTCATCCGGCTCAGTCTTCCGGCCGGAATCCACGCCGAAATCCAAATCGTCAGCGCTGCCGCACAAAGTGAAAGCAAAAAGAGAAACGGCTGATAAGAAAAAGGCAGCGACAGCCGTCCCTCCACATCTGCCAGCATCACGTTGATTCCTTCGATGATGCCCATTCCTAGCAGAATCCCGGACAAATTTCCAAGAACAACCGGTATGCCGCACAACATGAAGGCCTCCTGCAAAAGGCAGGTTCGTATCTGCTTCGGCGTCGCGCCGATGCTTGAGAAAATTCCGAATTGATGGATTCTGGCATTCATCGTTACCGCAAACGCGTTGTGGATAATCATCACAAGCGAAAGGCATGCGGTCATCGTAACTGCCAGCGTAAACGGAAAGACCCACCGCAGCGCCGTATCGTCCGCATCCCGAATCAGATAAAGATTCAGCAGTTCATAATGATATGTGACGGCCTCCTCCGAAAGACCCGCTATCCGGGCTATTGCCGGCATATCCTCAAAAACGCTTCTCCCATCATATAAATAAATATCCGCTGCAAGTTCCGAATCATCGGACAACTCCTCCCGCACGACGACTTTTTCCACATTATCATGACTCCGCATGGCCAAAAGTTCTTCTGTTCCGATTTTTCCACAAATCCGGCCCTGCCAGCCGCCCTCCTCCGCTTTAATCCGCTCAACTTCATAATTCCAGAAATTATAAAACAGACTACAGAGCAATGACAAAAGCAAAGCGGAAATAAGCGCTGCTACTTTGACGGAAACACCGGATGCCCGGTTGTTTTTCATATATCCCGATGAGTAATCCTTCCACACGTCCCTCACCTCCGTTTCTCATCGCCGACGATACGTCCGTCGCCAATCGTGATAATCCGGTCCGCCTGGAGCGCCGCTTTTTCATCATGGGTGATAAGAATGACGGTCTGTTTCAGGCTGCGGTTGGACAGTTTCAACATATCTATAATTTCTTCGGAATTTTTCCGGTCCAGATTGCCGGTAGGCTCATCCGCCAAAAGCAGCGCCGGACGGTAAATCAAAGAACGGGCGATGGCCGTCCGCTGCTGCTGTCCTCCTGACAACTGTCCCGGAAGCCTGTCCAGCTTATCGGCAATGCCAAGCGTGTGCACTATCTGGTCGAAATATTCCGGATTCGGTTTTCTCTTATCCAGCAGCAGCGGCATCAATATATTTTTCCGAACGGTCAGTGTCGGTATCAGATTGTAAAACTGATAAACGAGCCCTACCTTTCTGCGCCGGAAAACCGCCGCCTGTGTCGGATTCAGGGTCGAGATGTCCGTTCCTTCCACAATAACCCGGCCTTCCGACGGCTTATCCACGCTTCCGAGAATATGAAGCAGCGTGGACTTACCGGAGCCGGAAGCTCCGATAATCGCTGTAAATTCCCCCTTTTCCACCGACAAATCAATATGGTCGAGAACGACGACCTGGCCATCCCCGGACTCATACACTTTCGTAACGCCTTCGCATTTCAAAATTTCCACTTCCGCACTTCCTCCTTTTCTGAACGCTTGTCGGAATCAGTATAACAGGCTAAAGTGACAACTCAGTGACGATAGAATCGTATGATAAAGCAGGCTCCTTTGTCCGCGGAATTTTCGGCAGCAATCGTCCCGTTCTGCCTTTCAACAATCGCTTTCGCGAGAGACAATCCGATACCAATGCTGCCCGCTTTTGCGTTCTTTCCCCGATAAAACCGTTCAAAAAGATGTGGGATATCCTCTTTGGCAAAGCCGGTTCCGCTGTCCCATATCCGAATCTGCACATAAAGGGGATTTTCTTCATACGAACAGAAAACGCTGCCGCCGGGCGGCGTATGTTCCATGCAGTTTTTCATCAGATTCATGACCGCTTCCATCGTCCAGTCCATGTCCGCCAAAATCAGCATTTCCCCCAGTTCCGGTATTTGAACGGAAACATCCGCCTTTTTGAACAGTTCCTGTAGATTATCGGCCGCAAGCGTAAGAACGGTAAAAACATCGACTTCTTTTTTATTAAAAAACAAGATTCCCGCATCAATGCGCGACAACAGCAGAAGCGATTCCTCCAGATACGTCAGCCGGGAAATCTGCTTTCGAATTTCTTTCAAATGTTCTGAAGAAGGAGCTTCGGACATCATTTGTACGGACAAAGAAAGAGACGTAATCGGCGTTTTAATCTGATGCGCAATATTGTCCATATTTTCCGCAAGACTCTGCCGCGCTTTCAGCGCCGCCTCCCTCGTCTGGTACAGCTCCGTTACCGTTTTATAAATTTCATCCTGCAGTCTGGAAACGGCGTCCTCGCCCGTTGTAAGAAGAACGCCCTCCTGTCCGGTATTCACCTTTTCCAGATAATCGGTCAGACCCACAATTCTTTCCTTTTCCTTCCTGGCCCGGCACAGATACCAAATCAGGAGCCATATCGAAAACATACCGCTCCCTGCCGCAATCCCAATCATTACTTCCATCGTTAACCCCTTCATTCCATATCTTCCATGCGATAGCCGACGCTCCTGACCGTTTTCAGGCAATCGGGCTGATGCAGCTTTTCACGCAGGCGTTTCATCGTGACCGTAAGCGTATTGTCGTTGACAAAATTACCGTTGCTGTCCCATACCTCTTCCAGCAGACTTTTTCTCGTTACCGTTCTTCCCTTGTTCTGCATCAGAAACAGCAGAATCTGATATTCCAACGGGCTTAAGGCAGCCTCTTCCATGCCACAGCAAACCTGCATCTTTTCCGTATCGAGAGAAATACCGCCGCAGGATAAATATCGTTTTGCGGCATTCCCCGTTCTCCGCAGCAATGCCCTGATACGCGAAAGAAGAACCTCCAGTTCAAAAGGTTTTACCACATAATCGTCCGCACCGTTTTCAAAACCCGCCACAATATCGCGGGAATCACCGCGGACAGTCAGCACAATAATCGGCAGTTCCTTCCGGTTTGCCCGAATCCATCGGCACATCCCGCTTCCCGTTCCGTCCGGCATGTTCCAGTCCACCAACGCCAGCGTCGGGCATTTCCGAAGCAGCGCCTCTTTCCCCTCGGCAACGGTCCGGTAAACCGAAACCCGATAACCATACTTTCCAAGATACTCCCCCACATGCCGGGCTATATTTTCGTCGTCTTCCATATAAAAAATATCTGTCATTTTTTCTCCATTTCTGCGCTGTTTTCTGCGCATAAACGAGTTTGTGGCAAGCAACGCGCCGACACAAATCTCGCGATTGAAAATTTTTAATTTTCAATCTTCCCTCCACCCATCCGCCGATATCCGTCCCGCCTGGAGCAGCGCATGGTTCTCTGGCGAAAGCGTGCCTCCGCCAGAGAACCATGCGCTGCTCCGGGCGGGACGGATGTCGGCGGACATATCATTCAAAAAAAGATTGCGTAAATTGTAAAAATGTGTCATAGTTATAGAAACAAACCTTAACACAGGGTCAGAGTTTTATCACGATTGGCCGGTCTTATGGAAAGTAAAAGGAGCATCCCCTTATGAACCAGTATTTATCCATCGGTAAAGTTTCCAAATTAAAAAATGTCAGCATTAAATCTCTGCGGTACTATGACAAAATCGGTATCTTAAGGCCTGCTTTTGTCAACGCGGAAACCAATTACCGCTATTATACGGAAGAACAGCTTTATCTGCTCGACGCCATCACGCTTTGCATCAAACTGGGAATTCCTTTAAAAGACTTGAACCGCTATGTAGAGAATGACTCCATCAATCTGCAGAAACTTCTGTATGACGGCAAGATTCTTGCCGAAGAAAAGATTTTGGAAATTCATCAATGTCTGGAAGCATTGCAGGAAACATTACGGCAGCTTTCCGTCTCCGAGAGCGGCATAGCCAAAATTCCGGAAAGCAAATCCGGTCTGATGCTGCCGGACGGCTTCTACCAGAATACCCTCGAAGCGCGCACAATCCTGACTGTACCGCTGGAAGAAATCGATACACCCAAATATTACGGACAGCATATCCTGAAACTTTTCGTTACCGCGCAGCAAATGGGCATTAATGTTTCCTATCCTTCCGGCGTACTGCATGAATATCAGAACGGCAGGCTGACCAGGCATATGTTTCTGCTTGTTCATACGGAGGACGGGCAGCCTCTTCCTGCCGGCGTACAAAGCGACGCCATCCGCCTGCTTCCTGCGGGCGACTATATCTGCCGCAAAATCTCTACCCATATGTCAGGCTCTGTGCGGGAGGAAATGAAAGAAGTTCTGAAAAGCGACTCTTTTTCCGTTATCGAAACCGACACTTCTTCCGCCCGGAACAAAAAGAACGGTTATCCTTTTGAACTGCAGTATCTCGCGCAATAACGGAACAGCAGACAGTCATCAATCCCTGGCTGCATCAGTCCTCAAACGGCCTGATGCGGTATGTTACGCCCAGTTTATCGCAGATTTCCCTGCACCGTTCCTCTTCCTCTTTCGTAATCGTCGTCGCTACGGTCGATAAAATAACATTCGGAACATATTTACTCACATTGCCCGCAAAACGAAGCATGGCCTCATGGGACTGTATGCCGAATTTACTTCTGGTCAGTTTCAGATATTCTTCTTTATCGGGCGTATTCAGACTGATGGATATCGTATCAACCAATCCTTCATACATAGGCGACGTATCTTTTTCCCAAATCAGGTCGGAAAGACCGTTCGTATTCAGACGAATCGGAATCCCGAATGTCTTTTTGGCATATGACGCAACTTCCAGCAAATCTTCGAGCCGTTCCGTCGGCTCTCCGAATCCGCAGAATACCAGCTCCCTGTATTTTGTCATATCGAATCTGGCAAATTCCGCAATCACCTCTTCCACAGACGGTTCCCGCTCCAGCCACAGACTGCCGGAATGATTCATCTCATCCATCGTCTGGCGCAGACAGAAAGTGCACGCACAGGGACATTTGTTCGTCATATTCACATATAAGTTTTCGTATACTTCATATAAAATTACCATCTTTTCTCCTATTCCGCCGCGTAAACGGCTCTTTCCATCTTTTCTTCTGTCCGGTTTACGCATCCTGTAACAATTTTTGGCTCTAATTTCTTTTTAACTGATACAAAATCTCCTCAAAGCATACCCCGTCCGTTTTCGGAATATCCAGTTCGATTGATTTTAAAATACACTTCTTTACAAAACCGGAAGCCTTTTTCACCGACTTGTCAAAAGCTACTCCATTGACGGCGTCCGCCGCAATAATGGAGGCGAAAACATCTCCCGTGCCCGAACGCTCCGTTCCGACTTTATGCGTGCGTATCCATCGCGGTTCTCTCACGAATGCCTGATTTTCCCCGGCCCGTTCATATACATAATTGGCAATGAACTCTCCCTGCTTGATTCCGGTAATAACGACTTTCTCCGGCCCCTGCGCGGAAAGCGTTTCCGCCATCCGGTACAGCTCCTTTTTCTTCCATCCGGCATCTTTATACGGAGTATCCGTCAGTCTGCAGCACTCTGTCAGATTCGGCGTAATAATGTCCGCATGGGTAATCAGCTTTTTCATTTCCCGGCACATCTCTTCATTATAGGTAGAATACAGTTTCCCGTTATCCCCCATCACCGGGTCAATGACAATCTGCGTTTCTTCTCCCGCAAACCCGTGTATAAATTCCTTCACAATCTGTATCTGCCTCGCAGAGCCGAGAAATCCCGTAGCAATGCCGTCAAAACGAAGTCCCAGTCTTTTCCAGTTGTCGATATATTCCGGCATCCTGTCCGTATAATCGTCAAAGAAGAAATGCGGATATCCTGTATGATTGGAAAAAACAGAAGTCGGAACCGGGCAGCACTGAACTCCCAGATAGGAAATAACAGGCAGCGAAACGCTGATGGAACATCGGCCAAACCCGGATATATCGTTGATGACTGCTATTTTTTTCTGCATAGCGCCACTCCTTCCAGACATGCCGCCTGCGGCGGCATAAACATTCATGCAGAACATTCTTCACACTTTTCACCCTACTGTACCACGAAAAAAGCATAACTGCAACCACTATATGCAATTCCTCAAATTGCTTCTTTTTGGCTGCCAAATTGCCTCTTTTTGGCTTGATATCTTTGCAGATACCCCTTATACTTAACATAATACAACATAACACGATATAGTCTTGCAGCATTGCCGAGAACAACATTCAGGAGAAAAACACATGAAGAAAAAAGCTAGCATTATCACTATCTTACTCTTATTTTGTCTGATTCCTTCCATGCTTTCCATTGCCGTAAACGTCATCACTTCCTATGACTATATAAATACCGCGGCGGAAAATGAAATCGAAGGTACATTACAGACTGCCGGCTATACGCTGTTGGAAGCTTTTAATGCCATTGACACCGGCAAATTCTGGCTTTCCGGCAATCTGCTGTACAAGGGCGGAACCAACCTGACCGAAAACCTCTCCGTCATCGATTCCATCAAAGAAAAAACCGAAATAGAATGTACCTTATTTTACGGCGATACCCGCTATATGACGACCGTCCTTGATGAAAGCGGCAAGCGTATGCTGCTGACACAATGCTCCGACGAAGTAAAAGAAATCGTCCTGAATCAGGGTAACACTTTTTTTGCCAAAAATATTGATATAGGCGGCCAGGATTACTACGGCTACTATATTCCAATCGAGCAGGAAGGGAAAATTGCCGGCATGATTTTCACCGGCAAGCCAAGCTCTTCACTGACCACGACGACGAGCCAGTTCCTTTTCTATATCCTGGCTGTCTGCAGCGTCCTGCTCGTCATCATCGTTGTCCTCGTCTTTATGGTAGGACGGATTATCGCGAAGCGCATTCAGGTGCTGCGCAACGACATGGTAATGCTTTCGGAAGGCCGCCTGAATTTCCAAAGCCGCCAGAAGAATAATATCCGTGAAATTCACGAAGCCGCGGAAGCCGCAGAAAAGCTCCGCACACAGTTGGTAGATGTTGTACAGATGATTCAGAGCTGCTCCGGTACGGTAGATACTTCCGTAGCACGCGTAGACGCCTCACTTGACAGCTGTACGCAGGCTGTAACAGGTCTGAGCAACACAATGAACGAACTCGCTTACGGCGCACAAAGCATGGCCAGTTCCGTAGAAAAAGAAGCGTTTGACATGAATGAGATTTCCGAAGGCATTACCAATATTGCGGAAAGTTCCCGGGCCACGAAAGATGTCACGGAAAAAATTACCACCGTCAGCCGGACTGCCAAAAACAGTCTCGAAGAACTTTTGCAGGCTAATTCTTATACTACCGTAAGCGCAGAAAATGTAATTTCCAGTATTTCCAGCGTCAGCAACGCGGTAGACCAGATTACGACAGCTGCACAAATGATTATGGATATTTCTGACCAGACCAATCTGCTGTCCCTGAACGCGAGCATTGAAGCCGCAAGAGCCGGGGACGCCGGACGAGGGTTCGCAGTCGTTGCCGGAGAAATCCAGAAACTTGCGGAACAGTCCAACTCTTCCGCACAGCAGATACAGTCGATTATTGAAGAGATTACCACGAAAACCGAAGAATGCAGCAAAATTTCCGGTCAGATTCAGGATGCTGTCGGAAAAGAGGCAGACGCTCTCCGGAGCGTGAACAACAGTTTCGACGACGTGGAAAACCATATTGCCGAAGCTGCCTTTGCCGTCAATAAAATTACGGAAATTGTAAGCGCAGTCGATAAAAACAAAGCAAGCGTCGTGGATTCCATCAGCGATTTGTCCGGCATTTCCGAAGAAAATGCCGCATCCGCCGAAGAGGCCAATGCCTCCACGGAAGAACTTCGGGCCAATATGGAAGAAGTTGCGCAGGAGGCGGACGAGCTGAAAGCCGTAATTGAACAGTTGAATGACAGTGTAGCGTTTTTCAAATTAGATTAGGGTGTCAAAAGGCGCTTTAATCCAGCTTTAATCCAAATTATAAAAAAAGCTTGACATTTTCTTCTAAAATATATATAATGGCTTATGTTGTGAGGTTTTCATCTCACAAATGTGCGCTTAGCTCAGCTGGATAGAGCGTTTGGCTACGGACCAAAAGGTCGGGGGTTCGAATCCTCTAGCGCACGGTTTTTGCGCTTTGCGCACGTTTTTTTGTGTGGTTGTGCATGTGGGTTTTTGAGAGGCGGAAATGCTGATAAATGGGCATTTTGGCCTTTTTCTCGTTCATTTTTTGGTTTTTCAGTTTGAAAGACTCTGCTCCAGAACTTTCTCAAGTTCTTCTGGTGACTTGCGCCCCCATGTGTCCTGCGTCTTTGGCGAGATGGCAGTAAAACGGGGAGGCAGTATCCCCTGTCACGACCTTCCCTGCCTTGTATTGAGTGGCACTTCTTTCCGGGAGTACGGGAAAAAGAAAAGCTGCCCGTTGATTAATAATTTTTGATGGCGGGGGTATTCCTGAAAACTGAGGTGGCAGCGGTCTGTGTCCAGTTGGCGTTCCCGCGCAAGTACGTTGTTTTGTTCAGAGAAGTTTTATTTGCTAACAAGTTTTTATCGGGGTATAATATTAATATAATAATCGTTGAAGCAGCACAGCCTTTTTAGTGGAGCGGTAAGGCTTGAATACATGAAAGCAGATTTTAGAATCAGTAGGTAGAAACTGAGATGGGGTTGTGAAATTAAGGGAGATAGAAAAATGTTCAGAACCAAAGAAAACAAAGCTAATTAACCGTCTAAATGAGATACAGTTTACAATATTAGATATCACGGAAGATATTATAACGATAGCAAAGAAAATTATTGAAATGGGGATACTGACACAAAAGAGCTTTAATGATTGTCAGCATATAGGAGTTGCAGTTTTAAATGAATGTGACTGTATTATTTCATGGAACTTTAAACATATTGTCAATGTAAAGACAATCAGAGGCGTAAGGGCAATTACAAATTTAGAGGGCTATAAGGATGTCGAGATATGGAATCCTTCTGTATTATTGGAAAGTGAGGGGTAGTTATGATTGCAGAACCAATTATCAGTCCTGATTTTACGATTGAAGATATTCATAAGATTAGGGAATATCATTATGAACTTACAAAAGATATGACCGTACAGGAAAAAATTGCATTCTATAATGAAGGCGGAAGAGCCTTTGGGGCGGAAATGAATAAGAGAAAACAGAATATGGCAGTCAAATCTTAAAGAGGCCGCCAAGTCAAAATGACAATATCAAAAGAACTTAAAAGCCGGGGCAGACAGTTGGCATTATGTTGCTTCGGCTATTTATGCGGGATGTGAATATTTTATATCTACTGATGTCCGACTGTTAAAATATTGTACAGAAGAGATAAAAATGGTAACGCCGATAGAGTTTATTACAGAGATGGAAGGGGATGAACAGATGGGTATAGTTGAAGCGGAGCATTTTATTTCTGCGATTATTCGGGAAAAATTTGATTATACAAAATGGCAGAGGGATTATTTTGATGCTAAGACGCCAGAAGAAATCAGTGCGGAGGCATCACGTTTTGAGGCGGCACAGCCTTTTGCCGGTAAAGCAGTAAGGCTTTAATATGTGAAAGTGCCGCCTTTCAATCAGTTACACTTTTGTTACACTCATCGAGGGAAGATGGCGCAGCCTCCTTCCTTTACTGGATTTCCGGGCACTTAAGGTCAGCTTTGAACCCTCAAGCGCATATTTTTGCGCTTCGCACACGGATTTTGTGCGATTGTACACGGTTTTTGTGCGATTGTGCACGGGTTTTTGTGCGGTTGTGCACGAGATTTTTAAAATGCGAAAATGCTTGAAAGCAAAATCATACAACAGCTCCATCACACAGGGAAAAGCATTGCTATGACAACAGCTTCCGGTATATCTCCAGGTCCCTGCCTTTAAAAACATTAAAAACCACCCGTTCCATAGAATCCTCATGCTCTGTGAGGAAATCCGTTACCGTTTTGAACGCAATTCTTGCCGCCTCCTCGTTCGGAAAATGAAATTCTCCTGTTGAAATACAACAGAATGCCACGGAGCGGATGCCGTTTTCCAAACAGCATCGCAGCACTTTTTCATAACAGCTTCGCAGCGTTTCGCAATGCGCGTCAGTCAGTCCGCCATAAACAATCGGACCGACGGTATGAATAACATATTCACATGGAAGGTTGTACGCTTTCGTCAAAACAGCCGTTCCCGCAGGCTCTTCATATTGTCTGCCATAGCGCATTCGCTTCTCGTTCATCATCCGGCTGCATTCGGCACGCAGCTGCATTCCCGCCGCGCTGTGAATCGCATTATCGATGCACTTATGGCAGGGCACAAAGCATCCTAACATCTGCGAATTGGCAGCATTGACGACTGCCTCTGCCTTCAGCCGGGTAATATCCCCCTGCCAGAGCGACAGTTTCCCGGCAAAAGGAACGCTGCTTCCATACGCTTCATCAACGGTTGGAATTTCGGAAAGCGTAACAACGCCTTTTTTATCCAGCTCTTCTTTCAGGTAGGCATCCTGTGCCCGTAAAAGCGCCGTCGTTTCCTTTCCCGGCATGCGAATGTTCATCAGAGAACGAATTGCGGCTCTTTTTTCTTCCACCCCCAGACTGTCGGTTTTAAGCCCCCTGTACTCATAGGAATCCTCTTTTAATTTTTCCAGAAAAACAAATGCCTTATCGTTGTCATATGGATTCATAGAACCGCCTCCTTCCTACATGCGGATTATTGCGTCATTCTTCGGCACAAAGCAAAAACCGTTTCCGGCATATCAAAATTCCAGGCTGTCTGAATTCAGCAGAAAGTATCTCATTCCCATAATAACAAAACCCTCTTCATTTCTCCAGGGGTTCGCTGTCCCGCCTACTATCACTATTTTTTTAAAGGAATCTATTTTTCAGATATTCCGCTTTCTGACGCTCCGTCTGAAATCCAACGACCTGGGGCAGCCCTCCATAAATCATGTAATCCTATCCTACAACCGCAGCTAAATTCTTTCAAGTCTTCATTCCTGTTCTATGTGCATGTTCACATTTTTATGTACTTTCAGTGTGAAAAAGAAAACTGAATTCATGTTTATGCGCCAAAAATCAACAGTGTGGATGCCTTGTTTGGCAAATCTTAGAAATACCTTAGCACTTCCCCAATATCCGCCTGAATGCAGATTGCTCTGTCCTTTATTTCCTCCGGCACATGAATCTCTTTGTTATTAATGCAAATATATTCCACATTTTTCCGCTCATGAACCATGCGCCAGAACGGATATTTAATAATTCCCGGTGTATTAAATCCCACCCCCAGTTCTAGCAGAACGGTCTTTTTCGTCATTACGTTTTCCAGAAAAAGGCGGTATCGCTCTGCTGCCGCATGCCAGTTCTCATCTTCTACAAAATATTGGTCGACGCGCAGGTGCATCGCCATATCGCCGCCGCAGACCGGACATCGCGGAACCATCGAAGCGGGAATCAGGCAGTCTTTCCGCGTCTCGTCCATACGCCGGAACAACGTTTCGGCATCGTAGATTTTACAATGGCAGCCTTTTTCACACTGAATCATGCCATAGTCTCCCTGTGTCGCAAAAATTCGTTCCGCCGCAAAACCGGCCTTATAAAACTGATGGTCAACATTGGTCGTCAGAACAAAATAATCCTTTTCTTTTACCAGCTCATAAAGTTGGAGATACAACGGCAGCGCAGGCGGCAGAAAACGGTTCATCATGCTGTGTTTCGACCAGTACCCCCACCGGGCTTCCTGACTCGGAAAAGGATAAAAGCCTGCGACATACATATCCGGCATATTCATCTTACCGTATTTATCAATAAATTCACCGAAATTTTCCGTAAAACGTTTCCCGGCATAAGTCAGCCCGGCCGCAGCCGAAGCTCCTGCACCGGCTCCAATCAACACGGCTTCTGCCTCTTTCAGCAGTCTTCCCACACGCTCAGTCTGCTTTTCATAAGGAATCTTCTGAAAAACATAGTTAATCTGTGTCATAATAGTATCCCCTTTTTATTGTAACTATAATCATTACATCTAATAAGCAATAATATAACCCAGTCATGTTGTAGTGTCAATAGTTACAACTGTGTTTTTGAAAAAAAACTTAAATTTTTACGGTAAAAAACTTCACTTTTCACCTGATATTCAGTTGAGATTTCCTTTCTATGATGGCATAATAGAAAATAAGCGTTTTAATTTGGAGAATAAAGAGAATGAAAGTTTGCAGGCTGAGAGAAAGGCATAGGTGATTTATATGAAAGAATTTGTAGTTTTTACTGACGGTGATGTAGACCTGCCCGCCCCTTACGGCGAGGAAATCGGGATGCTGCCGCAATACTACTATTTTGATGAAGACATGGTTTACGGCGACGAACAGATATTATCCCGGGATGACTTTTTTAAACAGCTTGCCGGCCGCAGGGCTTATACTGCCGGTGTAAATCCCGACCTGGTCACACGGCGCTTCGAAGAAACCATCCAGGAGGGAAAAGATATTTTGTGCATCGCCGTTTCCTCCGGTCTGAGCGGTTCCTACAATACAATCTGCATGGTGGCGGACCACATGAAAGAACAATATCCCGCATGCAACATCGAAGTCATCGACTCCCTGAACGCTTCTCTGGGCAGCGGTTTTCTATGCGTCGATGCGCTTGAGCTGAGAAAACAGGGAAAGAGCCTGCAGGAAACTGCGGAAGAAATCAGAAAGCGCATCGGGCTTATCGACATTTTCTTTGTCGTAGACGACTTTAAATATCTGGTTCAGGGAGGCCGCGTTTCTCCGGCCGTAGGTAAAATTGGTGATATTCTCGATATCAAGGTAATTCTTACCATGCGGGAAGGCCGGATTGAGCCCTACCGGAAAAACCGGGGTATCAGTACCGCGCTTCGGAATATTCAGCGCATCGCACAGTCCGGCGAGACAGCCAGACTCGGCGCAATCTATGTCGGCAATCAGGAGATGTTTGACAAATGCAAATCTCTCGTGAATGCGGAATGCGAAGCGGCGCTGAATTTAATCGTTTCTTCCCATGTAGGGCCAAACGCTACCGGTATCGCTATCGAATGGGCTTCGGAAAAACCTTTCTGACCTGCCGTATTAAGGAATTTTGTCAGGCGAAGAGAACTTCTCTTCGTCTTTCCTTTTGTCTATCATTTCCTTTTGTCTGTCATTTCCTTTTTCAGATATTTTTCCGTATCCAGCCTCAAATCTTCCAGCGTCATGGACGCCAGCTCTTTTTCCATCGCCGCCTGTACCCGAAGAAGCTTATCGTCCAAAATACAGTGAATGTTCCTTCCGACGGGACAATCGGTGCTCGGATTTTCGTGGAAATGAAACAACTCGCCGTTCTCCACACATCCTACGGCGCGGTATACATCCAAAAAGGTGATTTCCGATAACGGTTTCGCAACGGTCGCTCCCCCCGTTCCCCGCGCTACTGAAATCAGGCCGGCGCCTTTCAACTGTCCTAAAATTTTGCGGATAATAACCGGGTTCACGTTCGTACTTCCCGCAAGAAAATCACTCGTTACCTTATAGTCTTTTCCAAATGTATCGATGCAGGCAAAAATATGTACTGCCAATGTAAATCGGCTTGAAATCTGCATAGGGATACCCCTCTTTCTTTTTATTCTTCCATTCTGTGCTGTTATTCCTATAATGTAAACGGTTACATTCCGACATCATCTGATAAAAAAGAAGTTCCACACCCATTCCGTATTCTTTACCAGCTTCATTCCGATTTCACGCATACGGTCGTTCAGCCTGTGATACATCATGTGTTGTGCCCACCGGATACCAAGAAGATATTCCTGTTCTCTGTTCGTCAGACAGGCAATTGTCTGTGCAAACCGCCTTTCATCCTTTTCCATCCATATACCAAAAGGGCATTCCATATAGGCGTTTTCTTCTCCGCTTTCCGCTATGGCTTCCGCCAGCTTTCGGGAAAATCCCTCTCCTTTTTCTCCCCGCAGGCATTTTATCCGCAGGCTCTCGCTTTCTTCAGGCAGCGTCGAAAGCAGCATGCGGGAATCCGTTAAATGCCGGTATACCGCTTGTTCCACTTTTATTCTGGGAACCGGATAGGATAATTCCCGCATAATCTGCTCCACTGAATATCCACGGTCCGTCAGGTGTCTGATTGCGCCGCCCGCCGCTACATCAAATACAAAATCGGAAAGCGCGGCTTCAAAATACCTCTCATTTCCGTCCTTCATCCTCACTACATCCTTTTTCTCTTCTTTTTCACACCTTTTCCGTTCTTTTGGAGTGTAGCACACTTTCGAACGGCATTCAACCTTCCCGCTTTTCACACTTTTGCCTTTCGAATTACGCTTCTTCCGGTCAGATTTCTGCCACTTGCCGCGCAGTCCATGACAATTCGGAGATTTTATCGTATGATATAAACACAACGAATCCTCGCGAAGATTCCCCCCGGCAGTTCGGCAGCCGGCAGTCCAGACAGCAAAAGGAGATATTCATGAAAGTAGAACTTCAAATATCCGCAGACATCGACGAACCTTATATTGTCATTCATACCAGTAAAATGACCCCGGAAATCAATCAGCTGATGGAATTATTCCAGTCTTCCGGAAACGTTATTACGGTGACCGATAATGACCAGCTCATCGTATTGGAGCCTTCGGAAATCTATATGCTCCGCATGGAGGATGAACGATTGAACGTCTATTGTCAGCAGAAAAAGTATGTTTCCGGCAAAAGACTTTACGAAATGGAGAGGCTTCTCGGAAATGGGTTTATGAGGATTTCCAAATCCACACTCATCAATTTAAAACAGATAAGCCGTGTCGAATCATCTTTTCACGGCACAATGCTTGTAATACTGAAAAACGGAAATAAAGATTATATTTCCAGAAAATATCTTCCGGCATTCAAACATTATCTGGGAATTTAACAAAAAAATATTAAGGAGGTATCACTATGACTTTATTCAAAAGAATTCTGGAAAATTCTGTTCAGGGAATCGGCATCGCCTGTTTCATTTATCTTCTTTCGGGCATGATATTCGATTATGTGAATCACGGAACGCTCCTGATGGAAAACTGGATGTTTACCAGGCAGGTCATCGGCACATTCCTGGTCGGAATTGCCTTTTCCGCACCGACTGAAATCTATCGTAATGACAATCTGCCTTTCCCGCTGAAATTTCTGTTTCACATGGGAATCGGCTGTACCGTTTATACCATCGTCGCATTTCGCGTTGGCTGGATTCCTGTACAGCTCGGATGGTGGCGCTGTCTTCTGTTTGTGTTTTCTGGATTTCTCGCTGCTTTACTCATCTGGCTCGCTTATGGGTACTATTACTGGAAACTGGCCAAAAGCATGAACGACAAAATTCAAAAGGAAGAACACGAAAACCAGTAACCTGACGCGTTCCTATCCTGCCGCCTCATGAACACAGGCGCAGTTGTCCGTTGTCAAAAGCGCGCTGTCCCAAACACCGGGCAGCGCGCTTTGCTTTTGCCGTCATTCCACAGAATTTCGCCCGCTGTCTTTAAGCCTTATATTTTACGGCTGTTCCGTAGGCCATAACTTCCGCCGCTCCCTGCAGCACCGCTGCAGACGCATAACGGATATTAACGACCGCATCCGCTCCGAGTTTTTCCGCCTCTTCGACCATCCGCTTCGTAGCAATCGCTCTCGCTTCGTTCATCATTTCCGTATAAGCTTTTAATTCACCGCCGACAAGCGTCTTAAACCCCTGCGTAATATCGCGGCCGACATTCCTGGACTGAATCGTGCTTCCTTTCACCAGGCCGAGCATCTCCAGTTCTTTTCCACTGATATAATCAGTACTGACTAATATCATCTTCTTCTCCTCCTTGAATTTCTTTGATTCTGCTTATCAATACACCGAGCATGACTGCGGACAAAATCAACGGCACTACAATCATGATGATTTTGACTCCGACAGGAACCCCGGGTACAGTCATAAAAAATACTACGATTCCAATATAATATGCAATTATAATAGTTGCTATTATTATCGGCGCAATCATTTTTTTAAAGTGTTTCATTTCCGCCATGCACTCCCCTTTCCTTCGCACCGGACATTCCGGCCTTTGTACCGTCTGGCCTTTGTACCACCGTCCGATATCAGATATTCTATATATCCAATTCCGGCGGCACATCTATTTCATCGGAAACATATCTGCCGTTCTTCTTGCGCTGCCTTACGCACTCCGTCAGAAGGTATTCTATCTGCCCGTTGACGGAACGAAAATCATCTTCCGCCCAGGCTGCAATGGCATCGTATAACCTGGCAGAAAGCCGGAGCGGCACTTGCTTCTTGCCTGTATCACCCATACTGAGAGCTTCCTTTCTGTTCTACTGCATTCGATTAATATAAACTGCCGGAATTTACAACAGGCTGCGCGTCGCGGTTCCCGCAAAGAACAACGAGCAGGTTCGATACCATCGCCGCCTTACGCTCTTCGTCCAGCTCTACCGTATGGTTCTCATTCAGACGCTCCAGCGCCATTTCCACCATGCCGACCGCACCGTCTACAATCATCTTTCTCGCATCAATGATGGCAGATGCCTGCTGCCTTTGCAGCATAACCGCCGCAATTTCCGTCGCATAGGCAAGGTAAGTGATTCTCGCCTCGATGATTTCCATGCCGGCCTCTTCAACTCTATCCTGAATTTCATCCCGAATCCGCGCCGCAACGATTTCGCTGGAACCGCGCAGACTGCCTTCATCCGCCACGCCGTCGCCCGTCGTATCCACATTCGGCGCCACATCATAAGGATAAATGCGTACGATATCCCGAAGCGCGCTGTCGCATTGCAGCGACAGAAATTCTTTATAATTATCCACTTCAAAAACCGCTTTCGCCGTATTCACCACGCGCCAGGTGACCGCAATGCCGATTTCTATCGGATTGCCCAGACAGTCATTAATTTTCTGTTTGCTGTTGTTCAAAGTCATGACTTTCAGCGAAATTTTCTTGCTGGCCGTTTCTGCGCCCGCTCCCGCCGCTTTCCCGGCAGCTATCGCCAGCATCGCCGTCGAATCGCTCACATCCCCGCTCTGGCTCAGTCTCGTCCTTGCCGCCGGATTAACGCTGCTGCAAAAAGGATTTACATAATAGAATCCGGCTTCCTTTAACGTACCCACATAATTTCCGAACAAAGTCAGCACCAACGCTTCCTGCGGTTTCAAGACTTTCAGTCCGCCGCAGAGAATCGACGCCAAAACGACCAATGCCATTCCGGAAATAAATAAAACAGGATTCTCATCATTCTCAATCATGACGGCGCCGAAAATAATTCCCGCAAGCGCCAGCATAAATAAGACGATAATGCCCAGTAACGCCGCCATGCCATGCTTTTTCCCCGTTAAAATTTTCTCTTCCATACAAAGGTCCTCCATTCTTTCTCTATCAGCTATGTTATCGTTTCATTTCCTTTTGATATCATTATGATATCATATTGAATAATTTTGTCAAGGGAAATTTATTCAGAATTTTTGCTTTTCTTTTCTTCCAATTAGTGCTATACTGAATCCATGCAGGTATAGTTCATCGGTAGAACACTAGCTTCCCAAGCTAGGGAGGGGGGTTCGATTCCCCTTACCTGCTTTTTTGTTTCATAATTTATCTGACAATTCCATACATCTCTATACGCCGTACATCTCCATATGTTCGTACAAATTCACACAAAAAAAACCACAGGCATTCGCCTGCGGCTGTCATCACCACTTTTTCATTCCGATTACGCCCAAATTTACAACTCCGAACTTTTACGACGTAAACCGGTCATAATATTTGTATAATTTCTGTACGCCGTTTTCAAGAATATAATAATGGCGGATATAGGGAACCAACAAAATCAGTAAAAACAAAATTAGCAGAAAAAGAGCCGGCTGCGGCGCAATCAATGTGCCCAGAATAGCGAGCATCGTGAGGAGCGCAAAGACGACCGTTACAATCAGGTGTATCAGACGTTCATGTTGGAAAAAGCCGATTTGTATCAGCAAATCCTCCGTCTGACGCTTTTTTTCCTGCTCTGTCATGGCGTCTTCGCCCTTTTTATCCCACTTCACCGACTGCGCTTCCATTTCCTTCAAATAACTTTTCAGCCGTTCTTCCATTACATATGCCTGTGCCTTTCTCGTCTGCTTGTTACTCTATCGCCCTCAGCATGCTGAGAGCTTTTATACACCCCTTCAATTACACAATAGAATGCGCTTATCTTACCAGTCGAAATTCTTTCTGATAAGCCGGATATTCCTTCTTTTCCGCGGGTAAAGGAAGCCCCCCTTCCATTAACGCGGAACCGCAGTAACATTTTCCGGTCTCCGTATCTTCATACAGAGCATTCGGCGCAAGTCCCTTCAATTTCACATAAGTTATCGTCATGTTACCATGATTCTCTAACAGCACGACATTCAAAAGCGCCGTTTTTTTATCTTTCGCTGCGAACATCCATGCCGCACAGGCATCCTGAAATGGATTCGACAGACGATAGTAAATACCATTTTGAATCAGATTTTCGTACTTTTTATATTGTACGACCTGCTTTTTAATTTCTTCTTTTTCCTCTTGGGTCAGATTATCCGTGGCAAGCTCATATCCAAAAGTGCCCGCCATCGCAACGACGCCCCTCGTATGCAGGCTCGTGCACCGTCCCGTCTGATGATTCGGTGAAGCCGATACATGAGAACCGACCGCCGAAATCGGATAAAAGAAAGATGTCCCATACTGAATCCGCAGTCTGTCCACCGCGTCCGTATTATCGCTGCACCATATCTGCGGCGTATAATACAGCATACCGGCATCGAACCGGCCGCCGCCGCCGCTGCATCCTTCTATAAAAAGATTCGGATACCTGGAAAGCAGCTTTTCCAGAAAGTCATACACGCCAAGCATATAATCATAAGCCACTCTGCCCGGATAGTTGACCGCGGAATATACCTCCGCGATGCTGCGGTTCATATCCCATTTGACATATTCGATATTCCCCTGGTCCAATATATCGCATATACGTTCAAAAATAAATCCTCTTACATCTTCTCTTGAAAAATCAAGCATCAACTGGTTTCTGCCCCGTATCGGCTTTCTGCCCGGAATCCGCATTGCCCAGTCCGGATGCGCCCTGTACAGTTCGCTGTTCTCCGAAACCATTTCCGGCTCAATCCAGAGACCGAATTTGACGCCAATGTCATTTACTCCCCGAATCAGCTCGCCGAGCGTACATCCCAGTTTTTCTTCATTCACATACCAGTCTCCGAGACCGCTGTTATCGTCGTCCCTTTTTCCAAACCAGCCGTCATCCATTACGACCATATCAATGCCAAGTTCCGCAGCGCTTCTGGCCAGTTTCAGAATGGTCTCTCCATTGAAACTAAAATAAGCGGCTTCCCAACTGTTAAGCAATATCGGTCTCGCCTGTCTGCTGTATTTTCCTCTGCATAGATGCTCTCTGATGCAGCGGTGATATCTCTGGGACAATTCCGTCAGGCCGTTTCCCGAATAAGTATGAATCGTCTCCGGAACGACCAGCTTTTCTCCCTTTGCAAGCGGATAATGGAAATACTCGCTATGCAGCCCCATAATGGCTCTTGTCTGGTCATACTGGTCTTTCTCGGCCTCGAACAGAAAATTCCCGCTGTATACGAATACCATTCCGTAGCAGCCTCCGAAGTCCTCGGTCGCTCCTTTTTCCGCCAGAATAACTGCCGGATTATACTGATGACTGGATGTTCCCCGGCGGCTTCCAATCACATAGCTGCCATGTCCGATTTCCGCCCGCTGTAAATTCCGTTCCATTGCATGTCTGCCATAGAAACTGAGCAGTTCATAATTTCCTGTCAGGAAATCCAGACTGGACGATGCGGCCTTTTCCACAACGATTTCTTCTTCGCCGCAGTTCATGATAACCGCACTTCTCGTAATAATATCTTCTTTCTCAAGTACGCCGTATAAAAGCTGTACCCGTACACCGCTTACGGTATCTTCCAGAACAATTTCCAGCGTCTGTGCTTCTTCTTTTTCCGCATAAACCGCGGGAAGCCCCGGCAATCCATACTTTCCTTCTTTTATCTCGTGGCTGACATAACGCAGGTCACAGCAATCAGAACCGTCCACGTTATGAATTACAAGCGCGCTGTTCCGATAATCTCCCACCCCCAACACCGGGTATTCCTGTGGCAGCGCATCCATCGAATAGGTTCTGTTATCACCGACATCCGCCGGATTACCGGAAAAGCCTCTGTCATAATAAGTCAACAGGTAATCCATATCGCCGGATATACTGCTGCCATAATATAAATGCAGCAAGAAACCGAAATCATCAACTTTCATCTGGTAAGTCGTATGTTCCGTATGCAGCGTAAAAATCCGCTTCTCACGTTGATAATGAATCGCCATAGTTCCTCTCATTCCGCCGCATAAGCGGCATTTTAATCTTACTCCTGTCTTCCCATTACACCCCTCATACAGAAGAATACCGCCCTTCTCAGGCATGACTCTTCATCCGAAAGAATGCCGCTTCTCAGGCATTCTTTCAGACGAGAAAGGTTCGCGCTGCGAACCGTAGAAGTTCTTGGCGTTCCGTCCACTGACGGAACGTCTTTAGAACTTCTTCTCGCCTTATTTAACCGCTCCATTCACAACGCCGTTCAAAATCTGTTTCTGACAAATCAGATAGAATACCAGAATCGGAATCAGCGATAACAAATAAGATGCAAATGCCAGGTTATAGTTTGTTCCAAACTGTGACTGGAAATTAAGCTGTGCAAGCGGCAGCGTATTCTGAGAAGAACCTGCCATAACAACGAGCGGTGTCATAACGTCGTTCCATACCGCAAGAGCCGTAATAACCGCAACCGTTGCGTGCATTGGCTTCATAATCGGGAAGATAATCTTCCAGTATGTGCGCCATGTGGACGCTCCGTCCACTCTCGCCGCCTCTTCCAGCGCCAGCGGGATATTTACAAGATACCCCGAATACAGCATGACATTCATCGGCATGTAGAATACAACATACAGAAGCACAACGCCGACCCAGTTTGCCAGACCCAGTTCCGCCGTCTGTTTTGCCAGAGGCATCATCAGAATTGCAAAAGGCACAAACATACCGCTTACGATAAAAAGATAAATAAAATTATAGAATTTGCTTTTTTTATTTCTTCCCAAAGTATACCCCATTAAGGAGTGAATAATGATTGACAGAACAACTGTCGTTACGGAAATCAGAAGGCTGTTCCGCAGAGAACGCCAGAAATCCGTTACTTCCATCGCCTCTCTGAAATTGTTAAGACTCCAGGTCTTAGGCAGAGATAAAAGGCCGCTGATGCTGTTCGTCATTTCAGAAGGCTGCTTAAACGCAATGATAATCGTCATATACAGCGGAAAAATTATCGTTGAAAGGCCGAGAATCAACAGCACCATGACAGTTTTATTGGCTTTAACTGCACTTGTAGTGTTTTTCATAACTGCTCCTCCTTTGAACCGGAAAATTTCATCTGCGCAACAGAAATAGCGACAATTACAATAAAGAATACAACCGCGTTCGCACTCTGAAATCCGAACTGTCCGCCCGACATACCATTGTTATAAATCAGGTAGGAAATGGACTCCGTGCTCTGTGCAGGGCCGCCTTTGGTCAATGCCATAATCTGGTCGAATACCATCAGGAAGTTCTTTACGCTGAGCACCATATTAATGGAGAAGAACGGTATAATCAGCGGGAAAGTCAGAAGCTTGAACTGCTTCCATCCGGTCGCGCCGTCCAGACCGCCTGCTTCGTATACATCTTCCGGAACTGTCTGAAGACCGGAAATATAAATAATCGTATTCATGGCGATTGCCTGCCATGCACATACTATCATAATACCAATCCACGCCTTGCTCGGGCTCGAAAGAATACTCGTGCCCATACTGCTGATACCGGCCATATCCGCCAACGCGGGCAGAATATAAGTAAAGAAGTAGTTGAAAATATAGCCGACAACGAGGGAACCTAATATGTTCGGTAAAAAGTATGCTCCACGGAAAAATCCTTTCGCGCGAATCTTGCTGTTCAGTCCAAGCGCAAGAAGCAGGCTGATAATATTTACTACAATCGTTGTCACAACAGCAAGTTTAATGGTAAACAAATATGATTTGCCGACGCGGGCATCGGAAAACAAATCCACATAATTTCTGAATCCGACCCAGTCATAGCTTCCGAATCCTCTGAAATTCGTAAAACTGTAAATAACGCCTCGAATCAGCGGAATCGTATTAAAGCAGACAAACAGCGCCAGAATCGGAATCGTTATGAATAAAAATGTTCTTTGCCTGTCATTTTTCGAAGAAAAAATTTTCATAGTTTATTTCTGCTCCTTTCCGCCGTTTGCGGCCTCATAGTCCTGTACCATGCGGATGATATCCCTGTTGTACCGCTGCCAGTTCGCATCGAAGTTCGACAGGAAATTATCCGTGTTCTGCTCTATCAGATAAGTCTGTAAAAGCGCATCCACCGACATTTCGGAAGGATAATAGTGATCCTGATAGTCCGTCATGTTCCCGGATTCGATAAAGGAAAGCATACCGTCCAGCATGGAAGAAAGTTGAAAGTCTCCCGTTTTACAGGGAACCGCATTCTGGTCGTCGATATACTTTTGCAGATTTTCGTCCGCATAAAGGAAATTCAGCACCTCGTAGGCCGCCTCTTTGTTTTCACAGTCAGCCGTCACACAGAAGCCCAGGTCTATACCTGAATTAAGTGTTCTGTCGTCCGCCGAATCGGCTGCCGGCATTACGAAGGAATCGATATTCAAATCAGGATTTACGGACAAAATCTGCGGCGTCGCATAACTTCCGATTGTATACATCGCCGATTCGCCTCTCGCAAATGCCGTACAGGCATCATTATAGCTGTATGCGAACGGTCCTTCCGGTCCGTACTGCAGAAGCTGCAGATATTTTTCCGACAGTTCTCTGTATTCTGTCGTAAAGTTCGTCTCTCCCCTGTTCACCTGTTTGGTCGTATCCGAGGGGGAAAGCTCTACCGCCATCGCATTCCAGGGCGCGAGACAGGTCCATACGTCTTTAAAGCCAAAGTAAAACGGAAGAATTCCTTCGGCCTGAATCTCTCCGCACAGCGTCAGGAGTTCATCCCATGTCGTCGGAATCTGCCATCCGTGTTCTTCAAACATATCCCTGTTATAAAGAATACCCGCGGCATTTGCCACATACGGTATGATATAGGTTCCGTCCGTCGGAACCAGCTCGAGCGATTCGGCTATATCCAGATATCCCTGGTTTATGTACTGCATTCCTTCATAGTCCGAAACGTCTGACAGGATTTCCGCATCCACGAAATAGGAATAGTTGATATCTCCTCCGATTCCGATAATGTCCGGATAATCCTCTCTGATAAATCTTGTCTTCAAAATCGCCATTGCATCGTTAGGGGAGCTAATCGTCAGATGAATATTGTCGTGCGTCGCATTGAACTCTTCTTCGACCACCTTGAAGTAATTGGCCGCTTCCGGTTTGTACTGCACAATTTCAATTTCGATTTTTCCATCGTCTGAAGAAGCTCCGCAGCCTTGAACCGCCAACGCCGCAGCCGCACAGCATAATGTCAGTTTCAGGCATTTTAATCCTTTTCCTTTCATAGCTCTTCTCCTTCCCTTTTTTAGTAAAAAAATTTTAACATACCTTTATGCGACGTGTAAATAACACTATTTTGTACATTTTATGTCTTTATGCTATTTTTATGTTAATTATTTGAAGTGATATAGCATTTTGGTATATAGGATAAAAAAGGTTTGCTTTGCAACTCTTTTTCACACAAAAGAATGCCTTGAAAAGCAGGGATTCTTCCTGTAAACTTTATGATATGCAAACGATAGATTAATATAATGAAAGAAAAAAGGTACTACTGTGAAAAATAAATTCGCGCGTTGAGCAAGAATGGAGGATTTTATGAGCGAAGTGATTTTTTCCGTTTTTCCGAGTGAAAATTTTGTTGATTTGGGCCTGTATCAATTCGGATGGGAACAGTGCGACCCCTCCCATTCTTTCGGACCCGCGGCAAGGAACCACTATCTGTTCCATTTCTGCCTGTCCGGAACCGGCACGCTGTACGCTGATAATTCCAAAGGCGCGACCGAAATCTGGCAGATAAAGAGCGGACAGGGATTTATGATTTTTCCGCACCAAGTCTGTACCTATATTGCGGACCATGAAATTCCCTGGGAATATGTCTGGATAGAATTTGACGGACTGCGCGCCAAAGAAACCGTGGAACTGGCCGGACTTTCTGTTGACCAGCCGGTCTATAAGGCGCGGTATAAAGATATTTTGGAAACCATGAAACAGGAAATGCTGTATATCGTCAATCACAAAAGCGAATCCCCTTTTCACCTGATTGGACATCTGTATCTGTTCATCGACAGCTTCGTCCGTTCCGCCACTTCCGGGCAGGTCAGCAAAGGGAACAGCCTGCGTGACTTCTATATTAAAGAAGCTTTCTCTTATATTGAACAGAATTTTCAGAACGATATTTCCATCGAGGATATTTCCGCTTTCTGCGGCCTGAACCGAAGCTATTTCGGCAAAATTTTCCGGGAAAATACAGGAAAATCTCCACAGGATTTTCTGATTTCCTATCGCATGACCAAAGCGACGGAGCTGTTAAAACTGACCAATCTGTCCGTCGGGGATATCGGAAATGCGGTCGGTTATCCAAACCAGCTCCACTTTTCAAGAGCTTTCAAAAATACTTATGGAATTTCGCCGAGACAATGGCGGAATGAGAATACGAATAGAATACAATAATGTTTCAATCGGAATCTTTTCCGGTTGAAACACTATCCTGCACGATTTCTATATGCTGCTCTCCCACCCGCATCATATAGGTTTTCCCCTGAACCAGTTCCGGACTGCTGAATACGACGGAAGCGCCCGTTTTGGCCGCAATATGGCGGTACAACTCGTTCCCGTCCGCGTCGGTAATCACAATTTCACTTCCGGCCTCATAAGGTTCGTCAAAAAGATAACGAAAAGAACATTGTTCCGATTTTTCATCAAAAGTCTCCGCCATGCCGGAACTGCCGATTGCCAGAACGGTTCCGCCCTGAATCCTGCAGGCGCCGTCATTTTCTTTCCCGTAATCGAGCGGGCCGTTATCATCCTTCGTCGGACCGTCTATCACCAGTTCTCCGCCTTCTATCAGGAGATTTCCATTGGAATCCAGTCCATCGCCCTCCGCATCGATATGCAGCATGCCGCCTTTGATAATCAGGTTCGGCATCGTTTCCACAATCTCTTCGGAAGGCTTCTTTTTCTGCTTGTCCTCCCCGCCGTTGGCGTTAATACCGTCATCCTCGGCTGTAATATCGAATATGCCGCCCTCTATGATGACCTGATTCGCTTCCAGTCCTTCTTCCGACTCTTCAATCAAAAATTTCCCGCCCGTGATATATAGCTCATATTTCGCCTGAATGCCTTTTTTTCCGGCGCTTAACCGAAACTCTCCGCCCGCAATCGTCACATAATCTTTTCCCTTGACGGCATGCCCCGACGCTTCCACTTCAATGCTGCCGCCGTCGATGCGCAGACCGGCTTTCGACTGAATACCATTGTTCAAATGGGCGGCGACCCGAAGCGAACCCTCTCCGGAAATACAAAGGTCTTCTTCCGCATAAACAGCCGCGCCTTCGCCTTTTGAACCGTCATCACGGCCGCTTCGCAGGTAATTTTCCGTTCCCTCCGCCAGCAAAATCGTTGTATATTCCGCATGTTCTATATAAATCGCCGCCCCTTCCGGATTGCAGAGCTCCACGCCGCCAAGTTCCAGAAGAACCATCTCATCCTCACAGTCCACATAAATCTGCCCGTCTTCCCGCATTCCTTCGAGCCGATAATGGCCGCCCTGTTCAATCGTTACACGTTTGCCGTCAGCCTCCGCCCCTTTGCCGGAAATATCAATCGCATCCTGCCGCAGAGAAATGACAGTCAGCTCCGTCTCCGCGTCATTTTCCCACATCACAAACCAAAGGAGCGTCAGAATACCGACGGGCAAAGCGAGAAGTCCGAGAAACGCCGTATGCTTTTTGTCATAATTTTGTCTGCTTTTCATCTTTATAACCATGCCCTTCTCTTAGCCTTTTCACTTCACACGACCCACCGGCATTTCCGCAAATCCACATGCCCGCTGTCCTTAAACGGAACGCCTTCTCTTCTCAGCAGTTCGCCCTGTTCCCGCCAGCCGGGCACAAGGCGTCCTGCGTGGTTGACAACTCTGTGGCAGGGATAATCGCCGTAATACTGCGACATACTGAGAACTTTCCCGACAAGCCTTGCATTCTTATCCCTGCCGATGAGCTTCGCAATCTGTCCGTATGTCGCCGTTTTCCCCGCCGGTATTTCCTCCACAACGGAAAGGATTTCATAAATCAGCTCTTCCTGTAAAACACTTTTCATAAATGTTACCGTCAAATCCTTTCCGTCGTACGCTTCTTAGCAAAACAAAGATTCTATGCCGTTACGCATTTTCTTCATCGTAACATAATTTCTGAAATTCTTCAAAAGAAATTCCCGAAAGCTGTTTTCCGGCTTCTTCATTTCCCTGCCCGTCTCTCAGACGTACGGACAACGTTTTGCCGAATTTCTCCTTTTCACCGAGGATAATCATAAAAGGCGTTTTTTCAAGCTGCGCTTCCCGAATCTTATATCCCAGTTTCTCATCCCGCAGGTCGATTTCCGCCCGAATGCCGGCCTCCTTACATTTTTGCAGTATTTCATTCCCGTAATCCTGATATTTGTCGGAAACAGGAAGTATTTTCGCCTGCACCGGAGCAAGCCAGACCGGGAATTTCCCGGCATAATGTTCAATCAGTATTCCGATGAACCGCTCAAGCGAACCGTATATGACCCGATGAATCATAATCGGCCTGTGCTTTTGCCCGTCAGCGCCCGTATATTCCGCCTCAAACCGCAGCGGAAGCTGAAAGTCCAGCTGAATCGTTCCGCATTGCCATGTCCTGCCGATGGAATCCTTTAAATGAAAATCCAGCTTCGGTCCATAAAAAGCGCCGTCCCCTTCATTCACCACATAAGGCAGGTCGAGCGAACGCGCCGCCTGGATGAGCGCATCCGTCGCGAGTTCCCAGTCCGCTTCGCTTCCGATGCTGTTCTCCGGCTTTGTGGAAAGCTCCACGAAATAAGAAAAACCAAATCTTTCATACACCTTCTGAATCAGCCGCGCCACTTTCTGAATTTCCGGAATCACCTGTTCTTCTGTCATAAAAATATGCGCATCATCCTGTGTAAAGGCACGGACCCGCATCAATCCGTGCAGCTGACCGGATTTCTCGTAGCGATGCACCAGTCCCAGTTCAGCAAGCCGCAGAGGCAGTTCCCGGTATGAGCGAGGTTCGCTCTTGTAAACAAGCATGCCGCCCGGACAGCTCATCGGCTTAATGGCGTAATCCGTTCCGTCCACTACCGACGTATACATGTTTTCCCGATAATGCTCCCAGTGACCGGATGTTTCCCACAGCGTTTTTGTCAGCATAACCGGCGTCGTAATTTCCTGATAGCCCTCTTCCATATGGAGTTTTCTCCAATACGCCGTCAGGATATTTTTTATCACCATTCCTTTTGGCAGGAAAAAAGGAAAACCGGGTCCCTCTTCCGCTATCAGAAACAGGCCTAGCTCTTTGCCAAGTTTTCTGTGGTCTCTCCTTTTCGCCTCCTCCAGCATATGGAGATACGCCTCCAAATCAGACCGCTTCGGAAAAGAAATGCCATAAATGCGTGTCAGCATTTCGTTCTTCTCGTCCCCGCGCCAGTACGCCCCGGCAATGCTGAGCAGTTTTATCGCTTTCACACAGGCCGTATTTACAATATGAGGCCCTTTACAAAGTTCCGCATAAGAACCCTGCCTGTAAAAAGTCAGTTCTTCTGCCGGCGCAGACTCCTCCTTTTCCGATGCTTTTCCGGCAAGTTCCTCTATCAGCTCTTTCTTATAGCACTCCTCCTGCGCTTCCATATACGCAAGCGCCTTCTGTACGGACACGGACTCCACCTGTAAGGAAAGCGACCTTCCGGCAATCTCATACATTTTCTGTTCCACCGCAGTCAGGTGTTCCTCTTCGAACGGAAAAGAAAACCGGAAATCATAATAAAACCCCTTTTCAATCGCAGGCCCTATTGCGCATTTTGTGTCAGGATATAATTCTTTGACAGCCTGTGCCAGAAGATGCGCGCTCGTATGCCAAAACGCCTGGCATACTTCCTTTTCCTCAAAACTTCCTTCGTAAACTTCACCATTGTTTTTTAATACTTTCATTTTCATTCCCACCATGCCTTTCTCTCAGCCTCCTTCGTTATTTGTGACAATCGGAGCAGGGGAAAATTTTTCCCTGCCCGCCGCACAACCCGTGAGCCGCTTCAGCGGCATATTCCTTTGCACGGGTCTGTGCACAAAAAAACACCCTTGAATATGCTTAACGCATATTCAAGGGTGCACAATGCACGGTCCCACCTTGACTTTTCACTTCAGATTCCAACAAATCCTATCCTTTAACGCAGGCATACGGCTGCGCTTTCGGCATGATATTCCTCCTGTCAGACAACCTCAGGAATACTTTTACATGCTTTCCGCACAACAGCTCCGGATTGGTTTTCGTATACATTTAACATAGATGACTTTCACCATACGCCATCCTCTCTGTATGCTGCCTGTAAACTACTCTTTCCGTCATTGCTTTTTTTATGTTGGTTTTACCTTAACACAGAAAACAGTATTTTGTCAATACCCCCGATAAGTTCCTTTCTTCTCCCGCTTTACCGCATAAAGCGCCTCGTCCGCACGGTTCAGAAGTTCAGAGATATCTGTATTCTTGTTGTCAGTCCATGCGAACCCAGATGAGGCGCCTATGATTCCGGTCTGCGTATCGGACAACACAACCCGGTTTCTGCCGAGCAGCTCATAAAATTCGTCCATATACTTTATAATGTCGCCGCTGCTCTCGCAATCAAAGATGAACATACAAAATTCATCGCCGGAACGCCTCGCCGTCAGAAAATGTTCCTTCGGCATGGACGCCATCACCGCGGAAAAGCTTTGCAGATACTTATCGCCCACATCATGCCCATATGTATCATTGATTTCTTTAAAATAATCCAAATCCAGCATTACTGCCGCACAGCCTTTTCCCTCCGGTATATTGCGAAGAATTTCTTCTGTCATCCTTTTAAAATATTGATATTTGTAAAGTCCGGTCAGCGGGTCGTGAATGTTCTCATAACGCATCTCCCGCTTTTCCATAATATCGCCTGTCACATCGGTTATGACACCCCGTTTTCCTTCCCGTGATTCGGACATATGAATGCGGACAAACTTCACGTCACCGATTTGATAGACATCTTCTTCCCCTTCTACGGGCTCTTCCGTGATTTTTTTCATAAAACTGTCAAATAAAGACACATCTTTGCACAGAGCCGCGACTTTTTCATCTGAAATATCCAGAAGCGCGCCCAGGCCGGATGTCACAAATACATGTGAGGAGCCGTTTTCGTATTCGAACGCCGCAAGCGGAATACCACTGATTTCGATGATTGCGGAAATGCGGTCGGACAGACTGACAATACTTTTCACCATCGTATTGATTCCGCCGCTCAATGCCTGAAACTCCCGGTTTCCTCCCACCGATACCGTCGTATCCAGATTCCCGTTCGTTATAGCTGTCAGGTTTTCAATAATACGATGAATCCCGTCTATGACCCTCTTTCTGACAAGATACGTCAACAGCAAAATAACCGCTATCATAATGAATAACAGATATAGAAACGTTTGCAGCGTATTTCTGAACAATTCCCGGAACAGAATGTCCGCGGGCAGCGCCGCGCAGAGCAGCACATCGTCATACCGCTCGCTTACCACATACATCAGCCTGTCATCTTTTCCTTTTCGATAGGAGCCTTCCATGCAGTCATACAACCGCTCCAACTGATAACAGTTCTCCGTATACTGCTGCCCGAGTCCGTTGGAATGCCCGAGCATCGTTCCGGAATCACAGTCTATCACGAAAATCTCTTCTTCCACGTCTGTCGGAAATCTCATAAAAATATAATCATAAGTATTTCTCGACTGCGCTTCCAACTGACGTTTTGGTTCAAAACCGACCTGCACAACGCCCTTCCGTCCGTTTCTTGCCACTCCGACATACTGCATGACTTTGGCTTCCGCCGCGTTCGGCTGCGGCTCCTGAATCAGATATGCCCCTTCCTCTCCGCTCTCCAAAAGTGCGAGAAAAGCATTCGTCTGCGGATGTTTACTCATATCGATTCCGACATATTCGGAAACGGAACCGGCCACAATGAACCCGCTCTCATCAATGACATGCAGTTCATCGACGTTGAGAAGATTTGCCAGATACTGCATTTCCACAACACTTAAAGACAACACGTCTTCCCTGTCCAGAACATAAGCCGCCGCCCTTGCTCTCGTCAGATAGTCTTCGTCCAGACTCTCTTTCATCAGCGAAAGTTCCTGTCTGTTATTTTCAAGCGTATGTATCACCTGGTCTATCTTTGTATGAAACGTGGTGAACTGCCGCACTTCAAGCATATGCCAGTAAAACAAAAAATTAATGAAAAGAATCAGAAAGCTTGCCGCCGTCATGATTGCAGTCACATGTTTGATAAAAATTTTCTGCATCAAAAATCCTCTTATACTCTATTAGTTGCGCCGCTTTCAGTATAGCATTTTTTCAAGTCAGAAATGTTCCCGTTTCTTCGCAAATTATCCTGAAATTTCGCAAACAGCAAAATATGAAAAATACCAGCTTCACAGTATGCGCCGATATTCCCGCCAATCTTATCCGAAAAGGCAAGCACACTCTGCATGCCGAGACCATGCTCCCCGCCGGCTTTGCTTTTGGGAAGGCCGGTGTACTCGTCAAACTGAATGTCCTGTTCATATGCGTTCTGCATATGTATGAGCAAATGGTCTTTCGAACAGTGGACTTTCGCTTCTATGCAGCGTTTCTCCGGGGCCAGTTCTTTTACGCAATGCAGCGCGTTCTCATACAGATTCGCGATGACCGAGGCAAATTCATACTCATTGACCGGCAATTCTCTTGGCGCAAAAATATCCTGCTGCACCTTAATTCCGGATGCTTCCGCCTGTTCCATCATATTCTTGAGAACCGTATTTGCCAATAAATTATCGCAATATTTTGTAATTCTGTTTTCATCCGCAACGTCGTTGATATATTTCGTTACTTTCCGAATCTCGTCATATTCGCCCTGTTCCAGCAATAAATCTATCATGCCGGAATAATGCCGCATATCATGCCGCAAAATTTTCATATTTTTCTCGGACTGCTCCACCAGATAATACTGATTCTCCAGACCTTTGATATAAGATTTGAAAAGCACATTTTTCCAGTATACGTTTTTTCTGTGTGATTCGCTCTCCACATATCGGAACACGATGACATAAGAGACAAACATCGTAATGATAAAAATCAGGATTCCCGGAATGCTCTGCAGATTTTCTTCCAGTTTGCACGGAAGCATGGTAAGAAATGCAAATCCACAATAAAAAAGAGCCGGAATCAGACATAACAGCCACCAGTTCTGCATGTCTCCATTGCTTTGACAGGCATGCCATATATTTCGGATTTTACTGACAAGAAATAATAAAATGACAAGTTGCACAAGGATATTGCCCACCAGAGAAAAAAGAAGATTATTCGTGTAAATGTATAAGACGGAAGAAACAATAGTTCCCGCGAGCACATAATTCGACGCCGTAAGGCCGATAAACAAAACCATGCTGTTTCTCTTTTCCGCAATGAAAAGTCCGGTAGCCTGAACCACAAATATCTGAAAGACCGACACTATCAGATAAACGACATCACTGTCAGAAAATAAATTGAGTTTCACGATATCCGTTACACGCAGCAACAGAATGGACGCCGCGCAGATACCCACCGTCTTCCATCTGGAAAAACGGTGAACGGTAAACAGACCGATAAACAGCATTAAAAAAATCTGTGTAACCATATAAGATATATTTTTGTAAAATTCCATACTTGCTCCCTAGCGGTACTGTTCCGATACAAAATGCAGATACTCCCGTTTCACGTCCGCCGCCCGCGTCTTGCTCACCGGAATGCTTCTTCCGTCTTCCATCTGACATAATCCCGACATCAGACTTTGAATATAATTCATATTCACCAGAAAAGATTTATGAACTCTGATAAAGTTCCTGTCTTCCGCAATCTCTTTGATTTCTTCATCAAACGACTTCCGGATAAAAATGCTCCGGACGCTGCTGCCGTCCGTCCGATGGACTTCCAGCGCCCTTGCGGCATTTTCAATATATACGATGTCGGAATAAGATACGGATACAAGACCTTCTTTCGTTTTCACCGGATAGCGGATATCCTGGGAAAGCACATTCTGATTCATCCGAATTTGCGATACGGCATAGTCCATGGCTTCGCCAAAAACCGCATCGCTCACCGGTTTTAACAGATACCGCGCCGCATGTACGCCATACGCTTCCAAAGCAAACTCATTGGAAGACGTAATATAGATGACGACACTCTTCCCATTTTTTTCCAGCAGGCTGCCGATATCAATTCCCGATTTCTGAGGCATAATCATGTCCAGTATATAAATATCCGCAAGCTCGTGCTGCAATACCTTATGATACACCTTTGAAGCATCCGAAAACGTCTCCACTTCAAACTTTGAATTGGCGTTTTTCTCATACTTTTGCAGTAATCTTTCCACTTGAACCAAGTCTTCCATGCAGTCGTCACAGATTACAATTTTCATAGGTTTCTTTCAACTCCAAGCGTCGTTATATTAATATAATTACAAAAGTTCTACAAGCAGTTCGTGTGTCCTGTTCTCTTCGAGCCCGCGGATTTCCTCCAAAGAAACCGATACCGCTCCGTCTTTTAACGCAAGCCGCTTTCCGTTCAAGTATGCAGTTTCCGCCCGGTAATCACCGCATTCTTTTCCTGCGTCATTTCTGTATACAATATGCCATCTTCTACCGCCGAAGTTCAGATAAATCCCCGCCTGTCCGTCCCGGAACTGCTCCTTTTGCAGACGCGGTTCCAGCACGAGCGCACCACAGCTTCCTTTGACCCCAAACATCTCCGTGATGACTGTCAGCATCATCCAGCTCGCAGCTCCGGTCAGATAATGGTACATTCCTCTTCCCCGGTCATTAAAATATTCCGGAATCCCCGGATAAATACGGCTTACCGCAAAATCAGCCGCCTGCTCATATAACGCGCGCAGCGCGCGCCAGCCTTCCTTCACAAATCCCTGTCTGTAAAGCGCGTTGGCATACATCGTTGTCATATGGGAAAAGACCGCGCCGTTCTCCTTGTGCCCATAGGCAAAACCGAACATCCTGCCGAGGTCAGTTTTCAACTCTCCAAAATCCGTGTTCAGACGATACCCGCCGATTTCTTTTTTATAAAGATATTCATCGGCTGCCCGGACGATTTTCGCCGTCTGTTCTTTCGTCGCTGTCCCGGACATCACGGCAAATACCTGTCCGGTAAGCATCATCCTGACACCCTGCTCCGTAACGCCTTCACACTGTCTGCCATTGTTATCATAATAACTGTTGAACCAGCCGCGTTCCGCACCGTCTTCGAGCCACTCCGTCCGGCGGATATGCTCCTTTAACCACTGTGCTTTCTCCGACAGGCTTTTTCTTATCTCCGCACACGCAAAAGAACGTTTCCGGCCGGATATGTTGTGAAAACAACTCTGGCAGTATTGGGAAAGGGCTTCCTTTTTCCCGGCAATATCCTCGTAGAAATCCACGCCGGTCTTTAAAAGAGGCTCGATTTCCACAAACAGTTCCAGAAAACTGCAGCCTTCTTTTTCCTCCAGCAAAGCAATCAGCGATGCCAGCGTTTCCAGGTTATCCGCATAGGCCGCCGTAAACGCAACGCTTTCGCCCCGTTCAGGCGCCATATCCAGTGCGTCGTTCCAGTCCGCGCCGCGCAGACGCATATGATTGTGCTCCCCAACTTCATAAAAAACGGTAAGATTCTGCACAAGAATATGCTCCAACACGGTTCCGCAATAAACTTCACCGTTTTCATCCTTTAAGACCGGCGCGCTGCCCGCCTCCCATCTGTCATCGATTTTCGTGCCCCGTTCTTCCTGCTTATCCTTAAAATATGTGTTTTCCTTTAACAAAACGGACAAATCGCCGGTCTGGTCGATATAAAGCTTCGTCGTCATCAGCGGCCAAAGCCCGTGGTCCATCCAGACCCTCGTAATATTATTCCTGTCGGCAATAAACTCGCCCTGCCCGCTTCCGATAATCGTCGCGTTGCTGCCGTCAATCCTGACGCCCCCGTAATTATCAATCAGCATCTGCCGGACGCCGTCCGGATTCATAATCAGCAATGCCAGACAGTCCTGCCATAAATCCCGCCAGCCTCTTCCGCCTTTTCCGTAATCATGATGCGGTAAAAAAGAACATCCGTAAATCCGCCGAAGCATCGGCTGAAAATTCACCCAGTACATGAAATTATCAAAAACCGAATCCGCCGTCTCATAAGACACATTTATCTTATCGAGCCAGTAACGTTTCGTCTGCTCAAACGCCCGAAGAACCTCGTCAGCGTTCCGATACGCCGCGAGCATCTCCCCGATAGCCTCCCGCGCCTTCTCCGCGCCGATAAAAAGGACATAATGCTTCTTTTCGCCGGGCGCGAGCTTCACCGTCTCAAAACGGAGCGCCCCCACGATTTCATAGCCGTCATACTGTCTGCCGGCCGCCTCGTAAGGCAGATTGCGGATAACACTTTCCGGCCTTTCAAAGCTTCCGCCCTCTCCGATAAAATCTTCCACGACGGGCATGAACCCGCCCGGATTCCTGCCGTCGCCTTCCATACCGCATACGAAATAAGTCACTTCATTCTCCCGGTGTCCTCTCTCATCGAAAGAAAGCGTCGGCGTCACCAGTACGCCTTCCGGAATCGTTTCCGCCCGGTGCAGCAGCGAAGTCACATGCCGATGGTCCCGCAGATTGTCCGCGCTCCTTCCATAGAGCGGGACTGCCGCCGTCGGCACAAACGAACAGGTCTGTTCTCCGCCATTCTCTATCTCCACATACATTATCTCAACATTGTATTTTCCGACCGGAACAAAAGAAGTAATGCGCGATACCAGAGAATATTTCTCCGATTTCCGCTCCATCCGCTGCCACATTGGACCCGCAGTCAGAACGCTCTCGTCCTGTTTCTCCGTGAATTTTGCCGCCTGCGCCTCCGCGGAAACTCCTGTCAGCGAATAACACGCCCCGTCTTCAAACCTGCACCAGAAGTTTCTGGAAGATTTGCTGTTATGAAGCTCTTCCGCACTGACCGGCTGCAGCACAAATTCATTCTGGCCGCACTTTAAATCCCCGCCAAGCGTCGGTGTCAGCGCGCTTTTAATGCCCTGTTCTCCCGCCACCGGGAAATATAAATAACTCGTATTCTCCGGCTGCTCCAGCCGGAAAGTCCCCTGATTATCCAAAAACTGATACCCTGTTACCGCTTTATGACTCATCCCTTTTCTCCTGCCTTCCTTTTTCAATTGCCGCACCTTATCTTCTATCTTTTATTCTACTTCCTGAAAGCCTCGATTGTCCATAGATTATTTTCCTTTATTCCCTCTGCTTTATTTTCCCTGCTTTATTTTCCCTGCTTTATTTCCTCTGCGCCTTCCGATATTGAAACGGCGCCATTCCATAATATTTCCGGAATGTCTCACAATAATAGCTCCCGCTGCAAAATCCGTTCTCATACGCAATATCCGTAATGCAGGCATCCGAATTTAACAACGGCGAAAGACTCTTTTTCAGCCGCAGCTTCGTCATATAGACAACCGGCGTATCATGCAGATATTTTCGAAAGAGTGCGGAACATTTACTCTTACAACAAGCCCCCGACAGAGCGATATCATCCAGCGAAACGGTCTGCGTAAAATGTTCCTCTATATAAGTCATCATATTCCTGAGCGCGTTCAGGTCCGCATTGTCTTTCACCGAAAAGGAATGCGCCGTATGGATATTCTCGTATACTTTCTCCATGATGGAACTGAAAATTTCCATCGTTTTAAAACAGCGCAATGCACCGTTCTCTTCTTCGGTATAAGCATGATATAACGCATCCAGCCTTTCCAATATATATCCCTGCCATCCCTCTTCTTTCAGAAGCAGATAAGGATATTGCGCGTTGCGTGTAACATATTCTATACAAGTCTGATAGAACCATCGGTTTCCCCGTAGCAGTTCCGGTGAAAGCAGAATGCAAAGGAACTCACATTCCTGACGTTCCCCGGAAAACCCGAAATGCAGCTGCCGGCTGTTCACCATGATTCCCGTATTTTCCGGCAGTTCCACCAATTCCCCGTTCACATTGTAAGTCATCTTTCCTTTTTTTACATAAATAAATTCCAAATCCTCATGCCAATGGCTGATTGCGGAATAATTCGGGTAGCACGACAAAATATCGTACCTGACATAAGCAGGGAACAGGGGATTATTATAAGCCACCGTTTCCGAAAAGTCCATATTAAAAGCGGAACAAAATACTGCATCGCTACTCATATACTCCCTCCGAAAAGAAGATTGTTATATAATTATAAACTATTCTGAAAGAATTTAAAAGCCAAAAATGTTATTGTTAAATCAGATACACCTTTGTCCGGCTGTCAGCGCATTGACGGCTGCATCCCAAAATATTATGATAAAGACAATGCGGCAGCCGCGAAGAACCTGTAAATAAAAGACATCGAAACAACCGGTCTGCGTACAAAGACATATGTCTTTAAATCAAATAATGACACTCTGGCAAAGTTTATAGGTTAAAAGAAAGGTATGGTGATTCGCATGAAAATGACAAACAGGGAACGAAGAGACGCTCAGCTCGCTTATATTTCAGACGACAGTGTTTTCGAGGAGCAGATTGTATGCAGAAAGCTTCTGCAAAAGCTGAATTTTATGGACCGTTCCGATTTTGACGGAATCGGACAAATCGTCAAAGAACTGCTCGGGAAATCGGAAGGCGCTTTTATCGATCCTCCCTTTTACTGCGACTATGGAAAACATATCGAAGTCGGTAAAAACTTTTTTGCCAACTATAACTGTACCCTGCTGGACGTCGCCCGCATTAAAATCGGCGACAACTGCCAGATGGCTCCAAATGTGGCAATCTATACGGCAGGCCATCCCATCCACCCCGTTACCCGCAGTTCCGCTTATGAATACGGCAAGGAAGTAACCATCGGGGATAACGTATGGCTCGGCGGCAATACCGTAGTCTGCCCCGGCGTACATATCGGAAACAACGTGGTCATCGGCGCAGGAAGCGTTGTGACCAAAAATATCCCTGACTGGTGCGTTGCCGCCGGCAACCCATGTAAAGTAATTAAAAAAATTACCGATGATGATAAGAAAAAACTGTTTCGGGATGAAGAGATTGACGAAGAAGCATGGGCGGACATCACCGCACGCTGCTCTTACGAAAGAAAATAAGTTTATCCCGGACGAACACCCATAAAACAGATACACAACAGGAGCGTCACACAAAATGAGTCTCATACACGATTACGATTCGCCTCTTGGCCCGATAACCCTCGCAAGCGACGGAAAAGAACTGACCGGATTATGGTTCCGCGGCCAGAAATATTATGGAAGCACCCTGACCGGAACCCCTGTTCCGGCCCAATGCCCGGTCTTTGACCAGACCATGCGCTGGCTGGATATCTATTTCCACGGAAAAGCGCCAGCCTTCACGCCGCCTCTTGCCATGAAAACAACGCCTTTCCGCAAAGCCGTCTGGGATATTCTTCTTACAATACCGTTTGGCCAGACCATAACTTATGGAGAAATTGCCGCCAAAATTGCGGCACGGACGGGCCGGCCGCATATGTCGGCGCAGGCTGTCGGCGGCGCGGTCGGACACAATCCCATCTCCCTGATTATACCATGTCACAGAGTCGTCGGCACAAACGGAAGCCTGACAGGCTATGCTGGCGGCCTGGACAAAAAAGAGCGGCTTCTGGAAATGGAAAAAGGGCTGCCCGGAGGAAAATTCTGAAGAACGCTGTATTTGACACATAAAGATTAGGGTGTCAAAAGGCGTTTTATAGAAGTAGTGAGGGCAAATTGCCCGGCAGATTGCACAAGATGTTTCTTTGTACCCGATTGCGTCGAGTGGATTTTCTAAGGATTCCGGCAAAACAGAGAATACCGGACGAAACCGCCCGCCATTCGCCATCCGGGCTCAAAGCGGGCTTTTCGGAACATCCCTGTTCCGAAATTCCTGTTTTTGAAACGGAATCCAAAGAAAATCCGAATCGACTCCACAGGGCAGCGTCAGAAACATCTTGTGCAATCTGCCGGGCAATCTGCCCTGTTTCATTCCGTGAAGCGCCTTTTGACACCCTAATCACATAAAAAAAGAAATACGGCAGAAATACCGTATTTCTTTCATTAAAGGATGCCGGCGACCGGAATCGAACCGGTACGGGAGGTTAGTCCCGCAGGATTTTAAGTCCTGTGCGTCTGCCAGTTCCGCCACGCCGGCATAAGTGGGACCTATAGGGTTCGAACCTATGACCCTCTGCTTGTAAGGCAGATGCTCTCCCAGCTGAGCTAAGATCCCAATAGTAAAATTGCTTCGCAATTTAACTACATAATTTGCTTCGCAAATTAATCTGATAAAACCACTTCTTAATCGAACTACATAATTTACTTCGTAAATTAATCTGGTAAAACCGCTTCTTGATTAAACTGCTTATTTCGCTTCGCAAATTATAACGACCCGGATGGGGTTCGAACCCACGACCTCCGCCGTGACAGGGCGGCGCTCTAACCAGCTGAGCCACCGGGCCATCGCTTGATACATATTAAGGCTGCCTGTGTATAATTTAAAATATTGATAATGGACCTTCGGGGACTCGAACCCAGGACCGACCGGTTATGAGCCGGTTGCTCTAACCAACTGAGCTAAAGGTCCGCAAACCCTTACGGGTCATTGCATAAATAGCAAAGCCGATAAACGGACTCAAACCATTAACCTTACCAATAAAGCCATATCGGCACGCCAAAATGACTCCGACGGGAATCGAACCCGTGTTACCGCCGTGAAAGGGCGATGTCTTAACCGCTTGACCACGGAGCCATGCTCTCACAAGCAACCTAACGAATGATATAATATCATACTTTAAAGCATTTAGCAAGAGGGAAATTTTCGTTTTTTAATTCCTT
>ERZ777305.571-NODE-571-length-59240-cov-3.678838_pt1 | contig 59240 bp, 49 predicted proteins | sample MGYA00374965_ERZ777305 | MGnify/ENA primary metagenome ERZ777305 (study PRJEB29328, sample SAMD00013331) | mouse gut metagenome | study: EMG produced TPA metagenomics assembly of the Metagenome analysis of fecal microbiota from mouse which was promoted...
CTATAGCCAAGTTCAGGTGCAGGTGTGAGGAGGCGTTTATCCTGGCCTGGACCACCACGCCCTGGACACTGCCCTCCAACGTAGCGCTGTGTGTCAATGCCAATGAAGATTATGTGAAGGTCTCTTATACGAAAGATGACAAGACGGAGGTGTATTACCTGGCCGAGGCGCTGTGCGACACGGTGCTGGGAGAGGACGGCTATACGGTGCTGGAGCGGTACAAGGGCGCGGAGCTTGAGAACAAGGAGTACGAGCCACTCTTTGACTTCGTGAGCCCCAAGGAAAAATGCTGGTACATTGTCTGCGACGACTATGTGACCCTTACCGACGGCACCGGCATAGTGCACATCGCTCCGGCCTTCGGCGAGGACGACGCCAAGGTGGGCCGCAGGTACGGCCTGCCCCTGGTGCAGCTGGTGGACCAGAAGGGCCAGATGACCGCCGAGACCAAGTGGCCCGGTATGTTCTGCAAGGACGCGGACAAGGAGATCTTAGTGGACCTTGAAACAAGGGGCCTGCTGTTCTCCGCGCCCAGGTTCGAGCACAGCTATCCCTTCTGCTGGCGCTGTGACACGCCCCTTATCTACTACGCCCGGGAGAGCTGGTACATCGAGATGACCAAGGTGAAGGACCGGCTAATAGCGAACAATAACACCGTAAACTGGCTGCCTGAGAGCATAGGCAAGGGCCGCTTCGGAGACTGGCTGGAGAACCTTCAGGATTGGGCCGTCAGCCGCAACAGGTACTGGGGCACGCCGCTGAATATCTGGGAGTGCGAGTGCGGGCACAGGCACGCCGTGGGCAGCATAGCGGAGCTTCGGGAACTGTCCCCCAACTGCCCGGAGAACATCGAGCTGCACAGGCCCTATGTGGACGAGGTCACCATAACCTGCCCTCACTGCGGCAAACAGATGCACAGGGTGCCCGAGGTGATAGACTGCTGGTTTGACTCCGGGGCAATGCCCTTTGCCCAGCAGCACTACCCCTTTGAGAATAAGGAGCTCTTTGAGCGGCAGTTCCCCGCCGACTTCATAAGCGAGGCCGTGGACCAGACCAGAGGATGGTTCTACTCCCTTTTGGCCATCTCCACCCTGCTTTTTGACAAGGCCCCCTATAAGAACGTGCTGGTCCAGGGCCTTGTGCAGGACGAGGAGGGCAAGAAGATGAGTAAGTCCAAGGGCAACGCCGTGGAGCCCATGGAGGCCCTCTCCGACTTTGGCGCGGACAGCCTTAGGTGGTTTTTCTATACCTGCTCGGCTCCGTGGCTGCCCAAGAATTTCAGCAAAAAGACGGTTGTAGAAGGCCAGAAAAAGTTTTTCTCCACCCTCTGGAACACCTATTCCTTCTTTGTGCTGTACGCCAATATCGACGAGTTCGATCCCACCAAGTACAGTCTTGAGGACTGCCCGCTGACGGTGATGGACCGCTGGCTGCTCTCCCGGCTCAACAGCACGGTGAAGGCCGTGGACGGAAATTTAGCCGCCTATAGGGTGCCGGAGACCGCCAGGACCTTGCAGGACTTTGTGGAGGAGCTAAGTAACTGGTACGTGCGCCGCAGCCGTGAACGCTTCTGGGTTCAGGGGGAGGCCGGGGACAAGACCGCCGCCTATATGACTCTATACACGGCGCTGGTGACCGTGGCGAAGCTCTTGGCCCCCATGGCACCGTTTATGAGTGAGGATATCTATAGGAATCTGGTGTGCTCAGTGGACGAGAGCGCTCCGGAGAGCGTGCATCTCTGCCAGTTCCCGGTGTGCGACGAGAGCCGCGTAGATGGAAAGCTTGAGAGCGATATGGACGAGGTGCTGCGTGTGGTGACCCTGGGCCGGGCGGCCAGAAATCAGGCCAATATCAAGAACCGCCAGCCTCTTTCAAAGCTCTTCACCGATGCGGACGCGGGGCTCGGGGGGCTGTATCAGGAGATAATCCGCCAGGAGCTGAACGTAAAGGAGATAGAGTTCCTCTCTGATATGTCGGAGCTCACCTCCTACAGCTTCAAGCCCCAGCTACGCATACTGGGCCAGAAGTACGGAAAGCGCATAGGCTCCCTCCGGCAGGCCCTGTCTGAGCTGGACGGAAACGCCGCCAAGAGACAGCTGGACTCTGAGGGCGTGCTGTCCCTTACCCTGCCCGATGGAGAGATAAGCCTTACCCCGGAGGAACTGCTCATAGAGACCAGCCAGAAGGAGGGCTATACCTCCGAATCGGACCGGGGCCTTACGGTGGTGCTGGACACCGCCCTTACAGAGGAGCTCATTGAGGAGGGCTTTGTCAGGGAGATAGTCTCAAAGCTCCAGTCCATGCGCAAGGACGCGGGCTTCTATGTCACCGACCATATCAGGGTGAGCCATAAGGGCAGCCAGAAGGTGGAGGAGATACTAAAGCGCAACGCTGAGAGCCTCCTTGGGGATGTGCTGGGCGAGGGGCTTGTCTGCGGGGAGCTATGCGGGTACACGGCAGAGTGGGACATCAACGGCGAGAAGACCACGCTGGGTGTAGAGAAGGTACAATGAAAGCACCAAAATGTGTGCTCTTTGACATTGACAATACACTCCTGATGAAACGTCCCTCTATCCCGGAGAAGGTTTACGAGACTGCTAAGCAGTTCTTGCCGGAACTGGCATTTGAGGACGTAGAGCGGTCCTATGCCAAGAGCGAGCTCTGGCAGGGAGAGCAGATACAAAAGGAGAACGAGACCGGCGTTCGTATGCCCGACGAGGAGTATCTGCAAAATATTTTCGGGATCTATAGGGAGGCTTTAGGCCTGCCGGAGGAGGCCTTGGAGGGGCTTCGGGACGTGTTCATGCACAACTACTTTATGGAGTATGAGCTTGTCCCCGGGGCGGTGGAGACACTTGAACGGCTGAAGTCTCGGGGCCTGAAGCTGGGTATCGTGAGTAATAACACCCCCAAGGTACGGGCAAAGCTTGCGGAGCTAGGTCTGGATAAGTTCTTCGAGAGCGTAGTCATCTCCGAGGAGGTGGACCTGTATAAGCCCGACCCGGCTATCCTTGAGCTGGCCTGTGAACAGCTGGGAGCTGCCCCCGGGGACAGCGTGTATGTGGGCGACCATCCCTTTGACATACTCTGCGCCCACGCGGCGAATATGCCGGTCATCTGGAGGCCGGTGAACCCGTATATGGCTGTGCCAGACCATATAGGCCCGCCAGAGCATAAAATTGGCACATTAACGGAGATAGTTGAACTGTTAGATAATTAACAAAAAGCGGGACTGCTCAGCGCAGTCCCGCTTTTGTCATATTACCTTAAAACCTCGTTTCCCCCGCCAGCTTTTCCACCGGCAGGCCGGCGGTATAACGTCTTAGGAAAGCCCCAAAGCCCTCTTTGTCCTCCGGCTGGGGGTCGGCTGCTGAGCCATTAGCCCCGGCAAAAACTTTTTGTCCCAGGTACTCCGACAGGGTCAGGCCACCGCTCTTTGCGCTGTACATGGCGAGGATCGCCATGCCCCAGGGGCCTCCCTCACCGGCGGTCTCCATGACGGTGACAGGCACGCCCAAGGCCCCGGCCATGAGCCGCTGGCCCACCATGGGGGTCTTGAACAGCCCGCCGTGGCCGGTAAGGCGGTCGAGGGCCGCGTGTTCCTTATCAAGGAGCAGGTCCATCCCCAGCTTCAGTGGGGCCATGGCGGCGTAGAGCTGGGCACGCATAAAGTCGCCCAGGGACAGGGGGATTTCCGGCTGGCGCATTACAAGGGGCCGCCCCTCGGGAAGCCCTATCACAGGCTCGCCGGAGTAGCAGTTATAGGCGGTGACCCCGCCGCAGTCCGGTGACCCGCAGAGGGCCGCGTTATAGAGCATATCGTAAAGCTGGGGCTTTGGGAGCTTTGTTCCGGCCCTGTCCAGAAGCTGGCCAAAAAGTGATACCCACGCGTCCAGGTCCGAGGTGCAGGTATTGCAGTGCACCATGGCCACCGGGTCCCCGGCAGGGGTGGTGACCATGTCAAGCTCCGGGTAGACCCTTCCGAGGGGCTTCTCCAGCACCACCATGGCGAAGATGGAGGTGCCCGCCGACACGTTCCCGGTGCGCGGGGCCACGCTGTTTGTGGCCACCATGCCGGTGCCTGCGTCCCCCTCGGGAGGACAGACAGGGAGGCCGGCCCGCAAAAGTCCGCTGGGGTCCAGGAGCCTTGCGCCGTCCTCGGTGAGGGTACCCGCATTGGCCCCGGCGGGCAGGACCTTTGGCAGCACGTCCCGCAGCCGCCAGGGAATATTATTCTCCGCAAGTATCTCATCAAAGCTGTCGAGCATATTTACGTCAAAGTCACAGGCCACGCTGTCAATGGGGAACATACCCGCGGCCTCGCCCACGCCCATGCTGTGCTGCCCGGTGAGCCGCCAGTGTATGTATCCGGCCAGAGTAGTCAAGTGGGCGAGCTCTTGTATATGGCCCTCGCGGAGCCTTATGGCCCGGTACAAGTGGGCGATGCTCCAGCGCTGGGGGATGTTGAACCTGAAGCGCTCTGTCAGCAGGGCGGCCTCCTCCTCGGTGACGGTATTGCGCCAGGTGCGGAACTCCGCAAGCTGCCTGCCCTCCCTGTCAAGGGGCAGGTAGCCGTGCATCATGGCCGAGACGCCAAGGGCGCCCAGGGTGCGCAGCTCTGTGCCGAATTTCGCCCTTGCGTCCTCCGCAAGGGCCTTGTAGGCACTCTGTATGCCTGCGACAGCGTCCTCTAAGCGGTAGGTCCATATGCCATTTTCCAGCCGGTTCTCCCAGTCGTAGGACCCGGAGGCGATAGGGGAGTGCTCCGGACCGATAAGCACGGCCTTTATCCGGGTGGAGCCCAGCTCTATGCCAAGGGCGGTCTTCCCGGCGGTTATAGCTTCAGCGATTTGAGTTGTTGTCATATTATGTCCTCCTGAAAATTTCCTTGCGCCGACCTGACAAGTATTATATAATAATCATATACCCTTGGGGGCCGCTTCGCAAGGCCCAGGAAAAATTTTTTGAAGTTTTTTAAAAATATTTTTGAAAACCTGCAACCAAAGCGCTGTTTTATGTATTCTTATAGGTAGAATATGAAGAAAGGAGCGAAGCTATGCGCGGAGATTACGAGATACTCACGCGTCTGAGGGACCGGGACCAGGCGGCCCTGGAGACGGCCATACGCCGCTATTCCGGGTACGTGGCGGCGGTGGTGAAGAAGACCCTTGGAGACGACTGCGCAAGGCAGGACATCGAGGAACTGACCGCGGACGCGTTCGTGGCCCTTTGGGCCAACGCGGGTAAGCTCAGGGACGACAGCGACCTGAAATATTGGCTGGCCATAGTTGTGCGCAACGCAAGCCTTAGAAGAAGGCAGAAGAGTGTCAGCACCGTGCCGCTGGAGGAAAACCTGGTCTTTGACAGGACCCCCGCCACCCAAGCCGAGAAGCGGGAGCGCATACGGCAGGTGCGGGAGGCGGTCGACGGACTGGAGCCCGTCGATCGGGAGATATTCCTAAGACATTATTTTTGGCACCAGCCGGTGCAGCAGATTGCCAGGGAGATGGATAAAAACTCCTCGGCCATTAAGAGCCGGCTGGCTCGGGGCCGAGAGAAGCTGAGAAAAATATTGTTAAAGGAGGACTGTCCTATATGAGCGAGATAGACAAGCTGATAAACCAGGCTTTTCCCGATGAGCTTCGGGATATTGAGCCCATAGACGTGGACGAGGACGCCATACTCAGCAGGGCCCTTGAGAATCTGGGGCTGAAGCCCTCCCCAAGGCTGGAGCTGCCGGAGCTTACCGTAAAGCACCCGCGCCGCAGGAACACAGCGGGGCAGAGTAAAAAGGAGGAACCGGAGTTCGTAGAGGTGCCGGTGGTGGTGCACCATCGCTGGAGGGACTGGGCGGGCTGGGCCTTTGCGGCTTGCCTTGTGCTGGTGGTGGCGGTTAATTGGGGGCCATGGCTCATTAAAAGCCTGGACTTCGGCCTGGGGCCCAGGAGCGCCGGGGACGCTGCGGCCCCGGAGAGCGGCGGGAGCCCGGCGGTAAGCGGCGGCGCTGCCTTTGTCCTGGAGGACGACAGCCAGAAGGTTTCCGTGGCCGTCGCTTCGGTAAGCTATGGGGCGGAGGACACCGTGACCATAGAAATGACTATCACCCCGGTGATGGAGCCGGAGGAACTGGACCTGGACCAGTTTGACATCAGGGTCTCGGGGGACAACGCGGACTCGGTGGTGCGGCTCAGCCGGAGCAACGAGGGGAACAAGGTTTCTCTGAAATACCAGCTTAACGGCTATAGGACCATTGTGCTTGAGATAAAGCAGGCGAAACCCCTTATCGACAGCAGCGGCAATGAGGTGGGGTTCGGGTATCAGGCTATCGACGAGATAGAGGTCAGCTTTATTGCGGGCCAGGCCAGGAGCCTTAATGGAAATGGGGTATCTCATTTTGACAGGTACGGCGCGGCTGAAGGCGAATGAGATAAAAAGGCCGTCCTTTTGTGGGGCGGCCTTTTTATTCACGTTTTATTAACCTGTTTTTCTTGCTTTTGCCACAGTTCTGGGTTAAAATATAAAAGAACATATTATGAGAGGTGCTTTTATGGCGAAAATTCTGATCGTTGACGACGATACCAATATATGTGAGCTTCTGCGACTCTATATCGAGAAGGAGGGCTTTGAGGCGGCCATCTCCAACGACGGGGAGAGCGCGCTTAAAAAGTTCGACAGCTTCTCCCCGGACCTTATGCTTCTGGACATAATGCTCCCCGGCCTTGACGGCTGGCAGGTCTGCCGGGAGATACGCAAAAAATCCTCCTGCCCCATAATCATGCTGACCGCCAAGGGCGAGGTGTTCGACAAGGTCCTGGGGCTGGAGCTGGGGGCCGACGACTATGTGGTGAAGCCCTTTGAGACCAAGGAGGTCATCGCCAGAATAAACGCCGTGCTGCGCCGGAGCGGCAAGGGCGGCGACAGACTGGACAACAAGGAGGTCTCATATGAGAACCTGGTGATAAATCTTACAAACTATGAGCTGAAGGTGAAGGGCGTGCAGATAGATACCCCGCCCAAGGAGATGGAGCTTATCTATCACCTGGCCTCCAACCCCAACAGGGTCTTTACCAGGGACCAGCTTCTTGACGAGGTATGGGGCTTTGACTATTACGGCGACAGCCGCACGGTGGACGTGCACATAAAACGCCTTAGGGAGAAGCTGGAGGGGGTTTCGGAAAAGTGGAGCCTGAAGACCGTCTGGGGCGTTGGCTATAAGTTTGAGGTGAAGGACTAGCCTATGCAGAGGAGCATATTCAAACGCTATCTCTCCATCACCATGGCTATAATCTTCCTGAGCTTTACCATGCTGGGGACGGTGACCCTGGTCTTCTTCGGCCGGTACTGGCGGCAGGAGAAAAAGGAGCTGCTGACCCAGAACGCCACCTCCATCGCCCAGGCGGCCAGCCGGTTTCTGCATGAGAAGTCCGAGGGCAAGTACGAGCTGCAGGGGGAGGCGCTCATGCTGTTTATGGAGAGCTTTTCCACCAGCATAGACGCGGACATCTTCATCACGGATCTTGACGGCAACGTGCTGCTGGGCAGTTACGCCTGCAGCAGGGTGGAGGGTATAGACAAGGCCCCGCCGCCCTTGGTGGAGAAGGCCTCCCAGGGGCTCTATGAGGGCCGGGGACGCTTTGACGGGCTCTATAGGGAGAACTACTATATCATCGCCGTGCCCATGGCTGCCACGGAGGGCGGGCCCCAGGTGGGGGTGGTCTTCGCCACCACCAGTCCGGCGTCCATGAACGTCATACAGCTGGAGGCCTTCAAGATATTTCTTGTGGCGGCGGGGCTGGCACTGCTTATAACCTTCTGCGTGGTGGGAATATTTGCCTATAGGCTGGTGCGTCCACTCCGGCTGATGTCTGCGGCGGCAAGGAGCTTTGGCGCGGGGGACTTCTCCGTGCGGGTGCCTGTCACCAGCGAGGACGAGATGGGGCAGCTGGCCATGTCCTTCAACAATATGGCAAACTCCCTTACAAACTCCGAGGGTATGCGCCGCAGCTTCATTGCCAACGTGTCTCACGAGCTGAAAACCCCCATGACCACTATAGCCGGCTTTATAGACGGCATTTTGGACGGCACCATACCCCAGGACGAGCAGGACAAATATCTGCATATAGTCTCCGACGAGGTCAAGCGGCTCTCTAGGCTTGTGAAGTCCATGCTGGACCTTTCAAGGATAGACAGCGGCGATATGAAGATACACCCAAGCCATTTTGACATTACCCACACTGTGGTGAACACCCTTTTGACCTTTGAGCAGAGCATCGACGAAAAGGGGATAGAGATAGCGGGCCTGGAGGACGCCGCGCCAATGCAGGTGTACGGCGACCCGGACCTTTTGCACCAGGTGGTGTATAATCTGGTGGAGAACGCGGTAAAATTTACCAATCAGGGCGGAACTATCCGTGTGCAGATAATAGACAGCGTGGACCGCACCGTGGTGGCCATAGAGAACACCGGGCCGGGGATAGCGGCGGAGGACCTGCCCATGGTCTTCGACCGCTTCTATAAGGGGGATAAATCCCGCAGCCGGGACAAGAACGGCATGGGCCTGGGGCTGTATCTGGTGAGGACCATATTGCAGCTTCACGGCGGCAATATTCAGGTGAGCTCGGTACAGGGGCAATACTGCCGCTTTGAGTTCTACGTGCCAAAGCCCCAGGAGGCCCCGCGGCTGAAGGAGGCCGGGCAGAAGCCCAAAGAGAACGCGCCGAAGCTAAGGGAGCCCAGGGTCAAAAAGCAGAAAAAGCCGGATATAAAGCCGGAGACCGAAAGGAGTAAAGATGATGAGTGAATGGAAAGAGGGCGTCCCGGAGGAGCCTGAGAGGGAAAATGTGCAGATAGAGACGGAGCCGGGGGAGAACGGAGAGAATATGCAGATACCCGTCGAAGCCTCATTGCCTCCTGACGGAGCTATAGAGCCCATGCCGCCAGAGACACTGGAGCCGGTCATGCCGCCCGAGCCATACCAGCAGCCCCAGCCGGAGTATTCGTACTATCAGCAGCCCCAGGTACAACCTGGATATGCTGAATATCAGTCTGCTGTTCAGCAGCCGGTTTTTCAACAGCCAATGTACCCGCCCCAGCCCCAGCCGTACCAGGGATATCAGCCCCAGCAGCCGGTACAGCAGCCTGTGCAGCAGTACCAGTACCCGCAGCAGGTATACCAGCCGCAGCCACCCTATCCGCCGTACCAGGGCACATATACAGCCCAGGCCCCGGCGAAAAGGAGGATGTCCACAGGGGCCAAGGTGTTTCTCATTATAGCGGGCATTTTTGCCCTTGCGGGTATATCTGCGGCGGTGATGTATTTTGCCCTGGCTGTGGGCAATTCCAGCGTAGCGCCGGAAAGGGAACCCTTCTTCGGCTATGAGGTGCCCGACGATGACGATGGCTCAGAGCCCTGGGAGGACGAAGACCCCGACTTCGGCGTTGCCCCTCCTGAAGAGGAGGAGAGCCACCCGGAGGTGGACGTGACCCCCAATACCGACGGCATCGCCATAAGCCCCAGGCCCTCGGGCTCCACCATGGACGCAGAGGGGGTATATAACCGGGTCGTCACCTCTACGGTCACCGTTTCCGCAAAGCTTACCCAGGAGGGGGCCAGCACCGGCGAGAGCACCGGCACCGGAATTATCGCCACCAGCGACGGGTATATAATTACCAACTCCCATGTGGTGCTGAACTCCCGCTCCGCCAAGGTGACTGTGACTACCTTTGACGGCCTGGAGTATGAAGCTGTGGTGGTGGGCGTGGACAGGACTACGGATTTGGCGGTATTAAAGACCAACGACCACAACTTTGTCCCCGCAGAATTCGGGGACGCGGAGGAGCTGTCCGTGGGGGAGTGGGTGCTGGCCATAGGCAACCCCGGCGGCGCGCGCTTCTCAAGCTCCCTGACCCGGGGGATAATCTCCGGCCTTGACCGTGAGGTGGGCAAGTACAGCGAGGAGGGCATGACCTATATCCAGACCGACGCGGCCATAAACCCCGGCAACTCCGGCGGGCCACTGGTGAATATGTATGGTCAGGTGGTGGGTATAAACTCCTCCAAAATAGTCACCGAGGGCTATGAGGGCATGGGCTTTGCCATACCTGTCAGTAAGGCCCAGCCAATAATCAACGAGCTGCTCTCCGGCGGATATATCAAGGGCCGCACCCGCTTAGGCATCATGTGCCGTGAGGTGGGCTCCGCCATGTCGGAGATGTACAACGTCCCCCGGGGGCTCCAGATAACCGAGTTTAACGAGGACTGTAGTCTGATAGGTACCGACGCGGAGCCCGGGGACATTATAATTGCTATTGAGGGCGAGACCGTGGAGAGCCTTAGGGACGTGTCGAACCTGCTCCTGCGCTACTCCCCCGGGGACCAGGTGACCTTGACCCTGTACCGGCCCGCCCAGACCTTCGGCCAGAAGGGCAGAGAGCTGGAGGTGGAGATAACTCTCCTTGAGGATAAGGGCGAGACCCAGGATTAAAAGTTGAGCAAAGCAAAGACCCCCGGTCGCCCGGGGGTCTTTTTATGCAGATAATTGCAGGGCTAGCTTATGTCCGTAGTATGTGTCGATAATGCGAATGCCCACGCTCTCCGCCGCTGGGTGGGTCTCGTTCTCGTGGAAGAAGGTCATGTCCTTCATGCCGTCTTTCTTAGACTGGTTCAGGGCCCGGACCATAAGGGTACGGAAGTCCTCGGCGTTGAAGCGGTCGTTCTCGAAGTCCACGCCGAATATCTCCATGGAGCCGTCTACAAAGCGCAGCACCCCCACCAGGCTGACCTCCTCCCGCTCAAAGCCCAGGCTTTCCAGGGCCTCCACGGCCCCGGTGTTTGTCCTTGACACGCCAAAGTGCAGCTCGTAGCCCGGGAACCGCATGTGCAGATACTCCACAAACTCCCGCACCGCCCGGCCGTAGTCCCGCTTTATGCAGAAGATGTCCGGCTGGACGTACTTGTCATCGTCCATCACGTAGAACTGGATAAGCCCCAGGGGCTCGCCGTCCTGCTCATAGAGGAGCATGGTATAGTTGTCCCGCTGGAAAGGAGCGCGCGGCGTGGGCGTTGAAGTCCGCCCGGGTCTTTAGCCCATCTGCATATGTGGGGTAGCAGGAGCGGCTCATATCCAGGGCCAGCTCATATGCAGAGTCCAGATACTGCATATACTCATCTTGGGCTAATTGTCTTAGCATATATGGTTCTCCTTGATCTTTTCAACTATCTCCTCGGTCTTCATCCCCCTGGAGCCCTTTACGAGCACAGCGTCCCCGGGCCTTAGAAGTTCCCTCAAAAGCTCCCAGGCCTGGGCGTTGTCCTTCGCGCATATGGCCCCGGGGCCGTACCCCTCGGCAATTATCTCACCAAGCCCGCCCACGGCGATAAGGGTATCTATGCCCAGCTCCTTCGCATACGCGCCGGTCTCAAGATGGCCTTGTTGGGTATAGTCCCCCAGCTCCCGCATACCCGCCAGCACCGCGAACCTTTGCCCGGATATTTCCTGTCCGGCCAGCAGGCCGAGGGCGCTGCGCATGGAGTCGGGGCTGGCGTTGTAGCTGTCGTCGATAAGCAGCACGCCCCCCTCCTGAGAGATGACCTGGCGCATTTTGGGCGGGATATATCCCGCCAGCGCCCGAGCCGCGTCGGGGAGCGGTACCCCCAGCCAGTCGGCAGCAGCCAGCGCGGCCAGCGCATCGCAGGCCATATGGCTGCCCGGCGCCGGTAGGCGCACGGACTGTGTGCGGCCGTCGGGGGTGCGGCAGAGGAAGCTCTGGCCCCCGCTGTCCGTTTCTAGGTCCGTGCCCCGCCACATACACCCTTCAGAAAGGCCGAAGGTCACAATTCTATAGCGGCCCCTGCTGTCTAAAGAAGACAACAGGTCGTTGTCCCCTGAGACGAACAGGGGAGCGTCAGACTTGAGATAGTCCGCAAGCTTCACCTTCTCTGCCATGATATTCTCCCGGGTTTTCATGAACTCGATATGGGAGGTGCCGATGGTGGTGATTATCCCGCAGGTGGGTTTTACCACCCGGGCGATGCGCTCCATCTCCCCGGGCATACTTACGCCCATCTCCACCACGGCGGCGGTATGCTCCGGCTCTAGGCCGCAGACGGTTATGGGCACGCCCACCTGGCTGTTGGCGTTGCCGGGGGTCTTCCATACCTTATGCCCCGCGCCTATGGCCAGGGCGGCCATCTCCTTGGCGGTGGTCTTGCCCACGCTCCCGGTTATGCCCAGGATAGGGAGGCTGAACCTCTCCCGGTACTTCTCCGCTGCCCTCTGTAAGGCGGCCCGGCAGTCCTCCACCAGCACCAGGGGGCCCTCCGCCTCCATGGGGTGGTCCGTAAAGCTGGCGGCGGCGCCGTTTCTAAAGGCGGAGCCTATGAAGTCGTGGCCGTCGTTATTCTCGCCCCTTATGGGCACGAACATCAGCCCGGGTCCCGCGCACCGGCTGTCGGTAAAAAAGTTCGTCACCACCGCGCCCGGGTCGCCGCGTAATATTCTGCCGCCGGCAAGGCCGGCAATTTCGAAAAGCGTAAGCTTCATTGGAGCCACCCCTTGTTGTAAAGTTTATTCGTTATGCCAGCGAGCCCATAGGGTCCCAGGGCTCCAGCTCGATGGGAGCCTGGTCCAGCTCGGCCCGCTGCTCGTCGGTCAGGTACTTCTTATGTACCACTACCTGATAGGTGTACTCGGTAAACCAGTCGTCGCTCATGACAAAGTACCCCTTCTCCCCGGGCTCGTCACCCCAGCTGTTCTCTACCTTCCAGCGGTCAGGAGCGCCGTTCTCGTCCAGGTTCACCCCCTGGAACACCATGGCGTGGGTCATCAGGCTGTCGCCATAGTCCAGGCGCTGGGCCTTATCCATGCCGAACTCCACCCCGAAAAGCTGGTCCGGGCGCAGGGCCTCCAGGTCCATGATGCCGGTCTTCCTGGTGGAGCTCTTGCCCACGTCGCAGCCGAACCAAACCGGCGCGCCATCCTGCATCTGGCGTATGGCGGCCTTCTTCAGGTCCTCAACGGGCAGGTTTAGGTACTTCACGGGCCTGCCCTCCTTCACGTTGCCCAACAGCTTCACGGTAAAGGTTTTATGGAAGGGCTTGTCAGCGGTGGTGGCGTTTATCAGGCTGACGTAGTCCGAGAGCTCCCAGCCTACATATTTTTCATAGAAGCTCCGCCCGGTCATATCTGTCTCCCGGATAAACGTCTTGTCCTTGTCCCTGGCTTCAAAGGTGAAGGTTTTGGGCGGGTTGCCAAAGGCGATGCAGAGCATATTGTAGATGGTGCAGAGCATAGCTTCCTTCATTTCCCGCAGCTGCTCCACGGTCTTGCCCCCGGCATGGCCGGTGCGTAAAACGCAGGCGAACTCCCGAAGCTTGCGGGTCATGTAGGAGGTGACCTCCCAGGTGCCCGAGGAGCAGGCGGTCTCGGGCATGGCGTCCTTGGGCACAACGCCGTACTTATCCACCAAATTGCACAGCATATCCCACTGACCGCCATCGTTCAGGGGCGCGCCCAACAGGTGGGCTATCACCCGGCCGTTGGTGGGTTCATCAAGGGTATCTAAGATACTCTCAAGGAAGTAGTTGGACTTCTCCAGCTTGTCGTAAAAGAGCAGGTAATTCTGGGAGAGCTCGAAATCCTCCAGGTTCAGCTTTATCATGACCTCCACCCGCATGGTGTTCAGCGCCGCGAACATCCAGCAGCGCCCCGAGGATTTCTGGTTGGTGATATGCCCGGTCTTCAGCTCCACCGAGAACTGGAAACGGTCCCGCCGGGCGGCAAAGGGATCTGTGGCGCTCTGGTTCACGCCGTTCGCTGTTACCGCCAGCTGGGCCACCCGCTTTGCCGGGTCCCGGTGAAAATCCTTCTCGAACTCCTCAAGCTGTGTCAAACTGATGCCTTTGTTCATTGCAGATTCCTCCGTAAAATTATATATTCCCTTATTACACTTTAAGATAAGGCTGTTTGATATGCTGCTTTTACCCGCGCTTTATGGGTATCCGCATCTCGTGCCGGCTCCACTGTTCCGGCAAACTTGTTACACCATGCCGTCCAGACGGAACAGATAGGTAATAACTCCCCTTTCATCCGTTTTCTCTCTCCTTGAATTTATTTCAGGCTATCAAGTATCTCCCTGATGACCACCCGCTCGTCAAAGGGGTACCTGACGCCCTTTATCTCCTGATAGTCCTCGCTGCCCTTGCCCGCCAGCACGATGATATCGCCGTCCTGGGCGTGCTCTATGCACCAGCGGATAGCCTCCCGCCGGTCGGGTATCTCGATATATTTCCCGTCGGTCTTGTTCATGCCTATCTTTATATCCTCTATAATGTCCAGCACGTCCTCGAACCGGGAGTTGTCGGCGGTTATAACCGACAGGTCGGCAAGCCTTCCGCTGGCCTCGCCCATCTCGTACCGGCGCACCTTGGGCCTGTTGCCACCGGCCCCGAACAGGCAGATAAGACGCTTCGGCTCATACTCCCGAAGGGTGCTCAGGAGGCTCTCCATGCTCACGGCGTTGTGGGCGTAGTCCAGCAGCAGGGTGTAGTTCCCCGGTACGGCCACCGGCTCCACCCGACCCTTTACCTTCACGCCCCGCAGTCCCTCCAGCAGGGCCTCCTTGGGTACGCCCAGCTTATGGCAGCAGGAGACGGCGGCCAGGGCATTATAGGCGTTGAACCGTCCGGGTATGCCCACCTTCGGCGAAAGCTCCAGGTCCCCGCTTATGTCAAACTCCACGCCCAAAATCCCGGGCTGATTTAAGTGCCGGCAGTTATCTCCGTTCATATCCCCGCGGCCCTCCATGCTGAACCGATAAACCTCACAGGTGCTGCTTTCAAGGAGTTTTTCCGTTGCGGGATCGTCGGCGTTCACAACGCCGGTTTTACACATGGAGAAGAGCAGGGCCTTGCACTGCAGGTACTCCTCCATGTCCTTGTGCTCTACCCCGCCGATATGGTCCTCAGAAAAGTTGGTGAATACCCCCACCTCAAAGGGCAGGCCGTACACCCGGTGCTCCCTAAGGGCGATGGAGCTCACCTCCATGACGGCGTACTCGCACCCCGCGTCCGCCATTCTTCTGAGCTGACGGAAAACCTCATGGCTTATGGGCGTGGTATTGTCAAGAGGCTCGATATTGCCGTCAATATCCGCGCCGATGGTGCCCATGACCCCGGTCCTATGCCCGGCGGCCTCCAGAAGGGCCCGGGTCATATAGGCGGTGGTGGTCTTGCCCTTGGTGCCGGTTATGCCTATGACCCTGATAGCTCCCTTCGCGGGCTCCCCGAAGAAAGCCGAGCTCATTAAGGCCAGGGCCTTTTTGGTGTCGGGCACAAGTATCACCTGGGCGGTTTTAACCTCCACCGGCTCCTGGGCGATGATGACAGCCGCGCCGGACTCCGCGGCCTTCCCGGCGAATTTATGTCCGTCTGAGGCAGAGCCCTTCAGGCACACAAAGGCGCAGCCGGGCACGGCTTTGCGGGAGTCATAGGCTATATCGGTGATATCGGTATCGGTGAACCCCTCTTTTATGCCGAGAGGGCGGAGAAGCGTTGAAAGCAGCATATGAAAGTATCCTTTCTGTTAAGTTTTATACTAGCCAGAGCGCCGAGGAGATAAGGTACAAAGCGCCCCAGTACAGCAGCATTATGGGCTTCTGCCATTTTGGGTCCAGGCCCGAGAGCTCAGATTTAGCCACCATCATGTCAGAGACAAAGAAGCACAGAGTCCCCACGGCCAGCGGCCAATAATCCGGCCCGGCGGTAAAGGGCAGCGCCGCTCCCAGGGCCAGTGACCCGCCAAGCAAGGCAGGGTACAAACAGAAGGGGACGAGAAGCTTATGAAGCCTTGGCAGCTCTTTTCTGAAGAGCCAGGCCGTCGCGGCGTAGGCGGCAAGCCAGACTATCAGGCTTGCCCAGCCCGCCGGGGCCAGCCCCCAGAGCCAGAGAATAAGGCATATATGCGCCCCGCCGAACAGCAGCATCCCCGGCACAAAGCTTATCTCCAAGAGGGCGTCTGCGGCGGTGCACAGCACAAAGAACCAGAAAACAGGCTCCCGTATAGGGGACGCTCCGCTTAGGTACAGCCCCAGCCCAGACGAGACGACAGAGAGGAAGCTTCCCAAGCACTTTGCTATAAGGCTCTCCCTCATGAGTCCGGCTCTCCTCAGGATAAAGTACAGCGCGAACGCCGCGCCCCAGACCGGCAGGGCACATAGGGAATACATCAGAAAGTTCAAACGGGCCGCCCCCTTATATGGATATTAGACTACTCTCCATTATAAGCCCAAACCCCGGTTAATTCAATGGGAAAATGCCCGGAAGAGTTACAAAATGGCAACAACTTTGTAAACAGAATGAAAATTCCTGCGGTATGAGTTGCAACCTTGCCAAAAATCGTGTACAATAACCTTTAGGATACTCAAATAATAAAAGGAATGGCATGTTAAGTATGATAAACTTTACAGGCATCAAATGCCCGGTCTGCGGCAAAGCCTTTACCGACGAGGACGATATTGTTGTCTGTCCCAAATGCGGCGCGCCCTATCACCGGGAGTGCTACCAGGAGAAGGGCCAGTGCATTTTTGACGACCTGCACGAGAAGGGGAGGGAATGGGCCCCTCCGCCGCCCCCAAAGCCCCCGGTCACGGCTGAGGTAAAAGACCGGGAGTGCCCTGTCTGCGGCGGGCTCAGCGCCCATAGCTCCAGGTTCTGCGACCACTGCGGCGCGCCGCTGCCGGGACAGAATCCCTTCGCCCCGGGCCCCCAGGTCCCTTTCCAGGGACAGGGCGCAGGCAGCCGGCCGCCGGTCCAGAACCCCTACCAGCCGGGCGGGACGCCACAGGGCCGGTATTATGGGCAGATGCCCTTTATGTTCGACCCAATGGGCGGCGTGAGCCCTGCGGATACCCTGGACATGGGGGTAAGCTATGGTGATGCTTCCAAGCTTGTTAAGCAGAACACCACCTACTATATGCCAACCTTCCGCTATATAAAGCAGACCGGCAGAAACAAGTTCAATTTCTGCGCCTTCCTGTTCTCGGGGGCCTGGATGCTGTACCGCAAGCAGTATAAGTACGGAATTGTGGTCACGGCGCTGATGTTTCTCTTATACCTTCTGTACCTGGCCGCGTCTGTGTTCGTGGCCACGCCGGCCCTTCTGGGCCTTATGCAGCAGGCGGGCATAGACGTGTCGGCGGGGCTCTCCACGGGCCTTACCAACGAGCAGCTTTTGGTGATAAGCCAGCTTATCACCGAGGAACCCTCCTTGTACCTGGAGCTCTGCCTGCCGATGATGTGCCTTCTGCTTATGCTGGCGCTGATGATATTCATAGGCGTCAGGGGCAACAAGATGTATATGCGCCACTGTATAGTCACCGTGCGCAGGGTCAAGTCTGCGGACCTTTCCATAGAGCCCAATATGACCCTGGACCAGAAGGGCGGGGTGAACACCTCCGTTGCCGTGTGTATGTTCGTGTGCTATTTTTTGCTGGTGAATGTGGTGCCGCTGCTGCTGTAACTTCCCGAGAGAAGGAGACGATACAGGTGAAAAAGATACGCAAGGCCGTTATACCCGCCGCGGGGCTGGGTACACGGGTGCTGCCGGCCACAAAGGCCATGCCAAAGGAGATGCTGCCCATTGTGGACAAGCCCGCCATACAGTATATCGTTGAGGAGGCGGCGGCCTCGGGCATTGAGGACGTGCTTATCATAACAAACCGGGGCAAGGGGCTTTTGGAGGACCATTTCGACCGGGCCCCGGAGCTGGAGGAGCGCCTTTCGGCCGATCCCAATAAGTCCGACGTGCTCGAGCAGGTTATAGGCATTTCAAGGCTCTGTAACGTCTGGTACGTGCGGCAGAAGGAGACAAAGGGTCTGGGCCACGCGGTGAACTGTGCCAGGGCCTTTGTGGGCGGCGAGCCCTTTGCGGTGCTGTATGGAGACGACGTTATAATGGGCGAGGAGCCCGCCTGCGGTCAGCTTATCAGGGCCTATGAGAAATACGGCCTGGGCGTGGTGGGGGTTAAGGAGGTTACCGCCGAGGCCATACGCAAGTATTCCTCCCTGCTGGTGGAGCCCTTAGAGGACGGCTGTCTCAGGTGCACGGATATGGTAGAGAAGCCGAAGCCCGGGGAGGAGTTCTCCCTCTATTCTATACTGGGCCGTTGCATACTGCCGCCGGAGATATTCGATATGCTGGACAACACTCCGCCCGGTGCGGGCGGGGAGATACAGCTTACGGACGCCATGAAGGCCCTGGCCCGCGAGAAGAGTATGATAGCCGTGGACTTTACCGGCACCCGCTATGACATGGGCAGCAAGCTGGGGGTTATGCAGGCCAACGTGGAGACGGCCCTTACACACCCGGAGATCGGGGCGGCCTTCAGGGAATATTTAAAGGAGCTGGCTGCGAGGCTTTAAGCTTAAAAATGACTAAAACCAGACGCACCGGGATACACAGTGCGCCTGGTTTTTTAGTTGGGCCTTACAAAAGCCTAGTTCCCCTGCTTCTGGCTGATGATCTTGTTCAGCTCCTCCATAAAGCTGTTGATATCTCTAAACTGCCTGTAGACCGAGGCGAAGCGCACATAAGCCACCTCGTCCACGCTCTTGAGCTTCTCCATGGCGTAGGTGCCGATGCGCTGGGAGGAGACCTCCTTATCCAGGGAATTCTGGAGCAGGACCTCGATCTCTCCCACGATATGCTCCAGGGTGTCCAGAGACACCGGCCGCTTTTCACAGGCGCGCAGCAGGCCGTTTAATAGCTTCTGCCGGTCGAAGGCCTCTCTGGACTTGTCCTTCTTAATGACGACGATTGGTACGCTCTCTATAACCTCATAGGTGGTGAAGCGTTTGCCGCATTTCAGGCACTCCCGGCGCCGCCGGATGCGCTCGCTCTCGTCAGTGGGGCGGGAATCCACGACCTTGCTCTCGGTATAACCGCAATAGGGGCATTTCACAGTGACTACATCTCCCTTAAAAAGAACTATTACTTTAAATTATACACTATATGTGGCGTAAAAGCAAGGCTTATTTATAAAATACTTTACATAAAAATTGTGTTCCAGGGATATTTTACCACTATTTGACAAATCGCCGGGATATGCTATAATAAAATGGCCTGTCCACATGATATATAAGTTGAAAAGGAGACAATATGGCTATCCTCACCGTTTCAGATATATCCCTTGCCTTTGGCGAGGAGACCATAATAGAAAACGTCAGCTTCGAGCTGCAAAAGGGCGAGCACGTCGGCCTGGTAGGAGTAAACGGCTCCGGCAAGACCACACTGTTCAAGACCCTGACCGGCGAGTATTCCCCGGATACCGGCTCGGCCATATTCTCAAGAGAGACCGTGCCCGGGTATATGGAGCAGCATGTCTGCCGGGACCTCCATAAGACCGCTTTTGAGGAGGTCATGACCGTATTCACCCATCTTACGGACATGGAGAGAGAACTGGAGGAGGTTTCAAAGCGCCTTTTGCAGTCCCCGCCCAAGGAGGAGATGGACGAGCTTATCCTGCGCCAGGACCGGCTCAACGAGGAGTACGCCGCGGGCGGCGGGCTCACCTGCCGCTCACGGGCCCGGTCGGCCCTGATGGGCCTGGGGCTCACAGAGGAGCAGATAGGGAACAAAGTCGGGGTGCTTAGCGGAGGGCAGAAAGCCAAATTGCAGCTGGCGAAGATGCTTTTAAGCGGCGCGAACCTGCTGCTTTTGGACGAGCCCACGAACCACCTGGACCTCCAGTCGGTGGAGTGGCTGGAGGGGTTCCTCTTGAACTATCAGGGGGCATATATCGTCATATCCCATGACCGTTATTTTCTCGATAAAGTCACCGAGCGCACTTTGCTCATGCAGAACAAGACCGTGGAGAGCTATAAGGGCAACTACTCAAGGCACCTGGAGCTAAAGGCCGAGAAGCGGCTGGCCCTGGAGCGGGTCTATGAGAACACAAAAAAAGAGATAAAGCGCATAGAGGGCATTATCGAGCAGCAGAAACGCTGGAACCAGGAGCGCAACTATGTGACCATCGCCAGCAAGCAGAAGGCCATTGACCGGCTGGAGGCCACCCTGGAAAAGCCCGACGCGGACCCGGAGAGCATACGTTTCCAGTTCAGCGCCAGCAGGAGGAGCGGCGACGACGTGCTGACCGCAGAGGAACTGAGCCTGAGCTTCGGGGGGCCGAAGATATTTGAGAAGGTCAGCATTGAGATAAAGCGGGGGGAGAAGATATTTCTTATCGGGCCCAACGGCTGCGGAAAGACCAGCCTTTTCAAGATACTTTTGGAGCAGTACCGGCCCGATACCGGCTTTGTAAAGCTGGGGGCGGGGGTGGACCTGGGCTATTACGAGCAGTCACAGATGAGCACGACGGCAAGGAGGTCCTCGACGAGATATGGGACGAGCACCCGCGCATGACCGAGACCCAGGTGCGAAACGCCCTGGCGGTGTTCCTCTTCAAGGGAGAGGACGTGTTCAAGCCCGTGGGGGCCCTCTCCGGCGGGGAGCGGGCTCGGGTGCTTCTATTAAAGCTTATGCTCTCAAAGGCAAACTTCCTGCTTTTGGACGAGCCCACAAACCACCTGGATATCGGCTCCTGCGAGGCTTTGGAGGACGCCCTCTCGGGCTATGACGGCACCCTGTTCGTGGTGAGCCACGACCGCTATCTTATCAACAAGCTGGCCGATAAGGTGTACGCCCTGACTCCGAAGGGAGCGGAGCTCTACCACGGCAACTATGACTATTATCTCGAGAAGCGGCAGGTGCAGCTTGAAAAAGAGGAGCAGGAGGCCCCTCAGAAGGTGAACCTCTATAAGCAGCGCAAGGAGCGGGAGGCGGAGCTTCGGCGTATGCGCACGGCGCTTAAAAAGCTGGAGCAGGAGATAGAGGGGAACGACGCAAAGCGCGGGGAACTGGAGGAGCAGCTAAACCACCCGGAGGTGGCCGCAGACTATGAGGAACTGACCAGGGTCACGGAGGAACTGACAAAGCTGAACGCAAGGAGCGAGGAACTGCTTTCAGAGTGGACGGAGCTTTCGGAGGAGCTGGAGCGGCAGGAGGCGGAGAGTGAAGGTTAGGTTTTTGACATTGGGCTGCAAGGTGAACCAGTATGAGACCGAGGCCATGAGGGAGAGGCTGGAGGGCCGGGGCTTTGCCGCCGCCGGCGACAATGAGCCCGCCGATGTGCTTGTTGTGAACTCCTGCACGGTTACGGCCCAGAGCGACCAGAAAGCAAGGCAGGCCCTGCGGCGGCTTAAGCGGCAGAACCCGGACGCGGTGACGGTGCTCACCGGCTGCTGGCCCCAGGCCTTCCCCCATGAAGCGGAGAAGCTTATGGAGGCGGACATAATCCTGGGCAACTCGAAAAGAGGAGAGCTGGCGGACAGGATAATGGAGTACCTATCCACCAAGCAGCGGATAGTGGACGTGGCCCCACACACCAAAGGCGAACCCTTCGAGCCCATGAGCGTGCGGGGGTTTTCGGGGCATACCAGGGCCTTTTTGAAGATAGAGGACGGCTGCGAGCGGTACTGCGCCTACTGTATAATCCCATATGCCCGCGGACATGTGCGCTCGAAGCCCATGGGCGATATTCGGGCCGAGGTGGCGGGGCTGTCTGAAAGGGGCTATAAGGAGGTGGTGCTCACCGGGATAAATCTGCCCGCCTATGGACAGGACCTGGGAATCACCCTCTGCGACGCGGTAGAGGCGGCATGTTCAGTGGAGGGAATAAGCCGGGTGCGGCTGGGGTCCTTAGAGCCGGAGCGGCTGACCCCGGAGGTCATTGAAAGAATGAAGCGGCAGGACAAGCTCTGCCCCCAGTTCCATCTGTCGCTGCAAAGCGGCTGTGACGCGACACTGCGGCGTATGCACAGGCATTATACTTCTGCTGAGTATATGAGGATAGTGGAGGAGCTGAGGGCGGCGTTCCCCAACTGCGCTGTTACCACCGATGTGATGACGGGCTTCCCCGGGGAGACCGAGGGGGAGTTTATGGAGTCCCTGGACTTTTGCAAAAGGGTGGGCTTTGCAAAGGTACACGTCTTTGCCTACTCAAGACGGCCCGGCACCGTGGCCGACAGGGCCCCGAATCAAGTGTCAAACGCCGTGAAGGAACGCCGCAGCCGTGTGCTCTCGGAGGCCATGGAGGCCTCCCGGCTCAGTTTTCTGCGCTCTCAGGTGGGCCGCACGGAGCAGGTGCTTATAGAGCGTGAGGCAGGCCCCGGCATATGGGAGGGCCTGACGGCCAATTACACCCCGGTGCAGGTGGAGGCCCCGGGAGAGCTTGGGGGGCAAATGATGCGGGTGCGCATAAAAGAAGTGCGGGATAATTGCTGTTTTGGTGAAAAAAGCCTGGATTTTCATGGGTAAATATGTTATAATGTCTCCATCAAATCCTAAGATTATCACTGAGGTGAGCAATATGCTTAAAAATTGGATACGTCCGGCGCGCCCGGAGAAGGACGAGGTAAAGGCGCGGCTGAAGGCCGCCCAGGAGAAGCTGGCCGTACAGCAGATGCAGCTAAAGGATAAGAAGCTGCCGGTGCTGGTGCTTATAGAGGGCTGGGGCGCCGCCGGGAAGGGCAGCGCCATCGGCCGGATAATCAGGAACATCGACCCCAGGTTCTTCAAGGTGTTCTCCATGGCCGCCCCCACCGCCGAGGAGCGCCGCAAGCCCTTTTTAACCCGGTACTTTGAGAAGATACCCGAGGAGGGAAAGTTCACCTTCCTGGACTCCGGCTGGATGGACGAGATAACCAAGGAGACCCTTTCGGGGGTGTTAGACGGCGGGGATTACGCCCAGCGTGTGGACAGCGTGAAGCGCTTTGAGCGTCAGCTCACCGATAACGGCTATCTGGTGCTAAAGTTCTTCTTCCATATCAGCAAAAAGGAGCAGGCCGGACGGATAAACGCCCTGATGGACAATAAGGACACCGCCTGGCGGGTGAGCCGGGGGGACGTTTGGCAGAACAGCCACTATGACAGGTGCCTGGACGTGTTCGACAAGTATCTGGAGGACACCAACACCCCCAGCGCTCCCTGGTACATTGTGGACGCGAAGAATAAGCGCTTCGCGGAGCTTCAGGTGATGGAGGCACTGTGCACGGGGATAGACACAGCCCTGCACAACGGCAGCTTGGCTGTGCCCCTTTTGCAAAACGTGTTCCCGCTTATAAAGATGCCCAAGCTCAGGGAGGTGGAATTAAAGAGCAAGACCATCACCGACGAGGAGTACAAGACTAAGCTCAAGGAGCTCCAGGGCAAGCTGGGTATGCTTCATAATAGGCTTTACCGCAAGCGTGTGCCGGTGGTGATAGTGTACGAGGGCTGGGACGCGGCCGGCAAGGGCGGCAATATCAAACGCCTGACCGGGGCCATGGATCCCCGGGGCTTCGAGGTGCACCCCATCGCCAGCCCCGAGCCCCATGAGAAGGCAAGGCACTATCTGTGGCGGTTCTGGACAAGGCTCCCAAAGGACGGGCACATAGCCATCTTTGACCGCAGCTGGTACGGCCGGGTGATGGTGGAGAGATTGGAGGGCTTCTGCACGGAAAACGACTGGCAGCGGGCCTTCTACGAGATGAACGAGTTTGAGCAGGAGCTCTCGAACTGGGGGGCGGTGGTGCTGAAGTTCTGGGTGCAGATAGACAAGGACACCCAGCTCCTGCGCTTCACCGACCGGCAGAACACCCCCGCCAAGCAGTGGAAGCTTACAGACGAGGATTGGCGCAACCGGGAGAAGTGGGACGTGTACGAGGCGGCCATAGACGAGATGTTGGAGAAGACCAGCACCACCTATGCGCCTTGGCATATTTTGGAGTCGGTGGATAAGAAGTACGCCAGGATAAAAGCGCTGGAAATTGTGGTGGAGGCGCTGGAGAAGGCGTTGAAATAAGGGATATTCGAAAAGAGATAGTTTCCGGCTTTTGGGAAACTATCTCTTTTGTTATAAAACCAAAATAAGAAGGGAGCCGGAGGCTCCCTTCTTATTTTGTGATTTTACGCCTTCTTCACCGCGCACTGGGTTTCCTCCCCATGGCTTATCCACACGGCGGATATCTCCAGGTCCTTGTCCAGTATCACAAGGTCCGCGTACTTGCCGGGCTCAATGCTCCCAATCTCCTTATCAAGGCCAATCTGCAGGGCGGGGATAAGACTGGCGGACTTCACCGCCGTCTCCAGGGGCACGCCCCAGCTTACAAGGTTCTTGACCTCTTGATGGAGGTTGCTGACGGACCCTGCGATGGTGCCGTCCTCCAGTACGGCCTTGCCGCCGGAGACGGTGACCATTTGGCCGCCCAGGTCGTAGGCAGTACCCTCGGGCATACCGTTGGCGCGCATGGAGTCGCTGATAATGAGCAGCCTGTCGCCCATAAGCCGGAAGGCCGTCTTCAGCACGGCGGGATGGATATGCTGGCCGTCGCAGATTATCTCGGCCCGGACGCGCTCGTCGTCAAAGACCGCCCCCACCACGCCAGGATCCCGGTGGTGCAGGCCGTTCATGGCGTTGAAAAGGTGGGTGGCATGGGTTATTCCCCAGTCGAAGGATTCCTTGGCCGTGTTATAGTCGGCGGTGGTGTGGGCGATGGACACCCGGCAGAGTTCCTTTGCCCGCTTTACAAAGTCCTCGCCGCCTGGCTGCTCCGGTGCCACGTCTACCAGCTTCACAAGGCCGCCGGAAAGGTCGAAGAGCTCCCTGAACATCTGAAAGTCCGGGGCGACGATGTCGTCCTCTCTCTGGGCCCCCTTACGGGCGGCGGAAATGAAGGGGCCCTCCATGTTCACCCCGGCCACCTTTGCGCCGTCTTCTATGGGGCTCTCATGGACGCTTTTAGCGGCAAGCAGGGCTTTCTCAATAGTGGGCCGGTCCACGGTCATGGTGGTGGGGCAGAAGGAGGTCACGCCGTGGGCCAGGAGGAACCGAGCCATCTTTTCAAGGGCCTCGGGGGCGCCGTCGCAGGTATCCGCGCCGTCGCAGCCATGGATATGCACGTCCACAAAGCCGGGGACGATGGTGTAGTCCGCCGCGTCTATGGCCGTGTCCCCGTCATTGCGGGGCAGGTGGGGGCCGCAGGCGGTTATCCTGCCGTTTTCAATCTGAAGGTCGCCTTTTACAAGGTGGAAATCCTTATCAAGGTAGGTGGTGTTGATGATGAACATTTTGACTTCCCTCGCTTCTTATTAAGATTATAGCAGTATCGTGTTTAAAATTACCATAAGGGTAACGCCGGGAACGCCCAGAAGGCCGGAGACCGCCACAGACAGGCAGGGCTACGCCGGTGTATTGGGCGGTCAGGTTGACGGCGGCCAGGGCCGCAAAGCCCAGCACGCCGGAGAAGATGAAGCTTTTCATAAAGTATGCCCTTCCATGTAAAAGTTTTTGGGGGTTCTTAAAGGGTGGCGGGCGAAGCCTCGCCAGTAAATACCTATGAAAAGCTAAGTCAAAATATCACGGCTCCTCGGGCATAAAGTCTATGCGCCCGGTGGCCACGTCCGCCCCGGCGATAATAATGGCCAGCTTCTGGCCCATCATCAAGGTCTTCCCGCTGCGGCGGCACTTATGGCAGATCTCGCCGTCGAACTCGAAGTCACAGCTCTCGAAATCCCCAAGGCTTATAAAGCCCTCGGCGTTGTTCTGAAGCTTTACAAATATGCCCTTTGGGGTAACGCCGTTTATGACCCCAACATGATGCTCGCCCAGGTGAGCCCGCATATATTCGGCCATATAGCAGTCCTCCGCGTCCCGTTCGCCGGTGACGGCTCTGACCTCGTTCTTGGAGCTCTCTATGGCCGACTCCTCGGCAAAGGTCTTGTACTTCTTTCGTATGCTCCCCTTATCCTCGCCCCGGACAACATCGCTCAAAATGCGGTGGATAGAGGTGTCCGGATAGCGGCGTATGGGGGAGGTGAAGTGGCTGTACTCATTTAGAGCCAGGCCGAAGTGGCCAAGCTCCCGGTGGTCGTACCGGGCCTTGTCCATGGTGCGCAGTATCCGCTGGTTTACAAGGGACTCCTTCCCGGTGCCCTTTACCCGACTGAGGACTTCCGCGAAGTCCTTTGCGCTGGGACTGCCCTTTTTAAGCTCGCCGCATTTCACCCCCAGCCGGTCAAAGAGGTCGCAGAGCTCATAGACCCTGTCGGGGTTGGGCTTCTCGTGGACTCTGTATAGGAAGGGTATCTCCGCGTCAAGGCTGGCCTTGGCGGCGGCGCAGTTGGCGGCCACCATCAGCTGCTCGATAAGCTCCTCGGATATGCCCTGGGTGCGGGGCAGCAGGTCTATGCACACGCCGTCCTCGTTGAGGAGGAACTTGGTCTCGTCGCTGGTCAGGTCCATCTGGCCCCGGGATTTGCCGTTATGCTGCAAAATATCCGCAAGCTCCTTGGCGGCCATAAGGCTGTCCATGACCGGGGAGTATTTTTCCAGTATCTTTGGGCTCGCAGTGCCCTTAAAAATCTCGTTTACCTCGCTGTACACGCCCCGGACCTTTGAGTTTATCACCGTCTTTTCAAAGCGGTAGTCTATCATATTGCCGTCAAGGTCGAAATCCATCAGCGCCGAAAAGGTCAGCTTCTCGGTGCCCGCATTCAGAGAGCAAACGCCGTTTGAGAGGGCTTCGGGAAGCATGGGTATCACCCGGTCCGCAAAGTACACCGAGGTGCCCCGGAGAAAGGCCTCGGTGTCGATGGGCGTGCCCGCCTTCACATAGTGGGACACGTCCGCGATGTGCACCCCCAGGGTGTAGCCGTCAACGGTCTTCATGGCTGACACCGCGTCGTCCAGGTCCTTTGCGTCGGCGCTGTCGATGGTGAAGATGGGCTCGTCCCGAAGGTCCAGGCGCTCGTCTATATCCGCCTGGGTCACGGTCATTCGGGATATCTTCTCCGCCTGGGCCATGACCTCGGAGGGGAACTCCGTTGGTATGCCGCAGCGCTCTATTATAGCGTCGGCGCATACCCGAGCCCGGTCCCCGGTGCCGAAGACGTATTTCACGGCGGCCTGGCTCCAGTCCCCTCGGCCGTCCTGTATGGGCTCTATGAGCACCTTGTCGCCGTCCTTTGCGCCGCCAAGCCTTGCGGCCTGGACCTCCATATCATAGCGCACAGGGCCGTCGGGGGTCACAACAGCGGAGCCGTGCTCGTTTATGTGCACCGTGCCGGTGAGCTTATTCTCCTTGCGCTCCACTATGCGCTTGACCTTGCCGCTGGGCCCCCTGTCCCGCTTTTGCAGGTCCCAGAGTATCACCTTATCCCCCAGAAACGCGCCGTTCAGATCCCGGCCGGGGATAAAGATGTCCTCGCCGATCTTCGGCTTTGCGAAGCCGAAGCGGGCGGAGAGAGAGACTATTTCCGCTTCTATCTCCTTTGCCGGGGGCACAAGCTTTACCCAGTGGTCCTTGTCTACCGTGACCTCCTTCAGTTCCTCAAGGCTCTTTAAGGCCTTGTAGAAGCTGTCCTTGTCGCGTATGCCCGCCTCCCGCTGGAGGGACTTGCTGGGTACGCCGTCCCCGCCGCAGCGCTTGAGAGCGCCAAGCAGGAGCAGTTCCTCGGGGGTGCTGGCGGCGCTGGGCAGCCGGTAGGCGTCCTCAGCGGGGGCGCCGAATACCCGGCGGGGTTCGCCGAAGCCGCGGCCGCCCTTATGTGGTCCTCTGTTGTTCTTCATTTATCTGACTTCCTCTCTTTTTGGATAGGTTCCTTAGTTTTAAAGCCGGTTCACAAGCTCCTTGAAGTGCCGCCCTCGGGCCTCGAAGCCCGGGTACAGGTCAAAGGAGGCCGAGGCCGGGGACAGGGATACCACGTCCCCAGGGGCGGCCAGCTTATGGGCCAGGGCAACGGCCCCTGGCATATCGCTTACATGGTGGATACTGGGAAGGCCCTCGCTGTACTCCGGGCAGGAGACTACGGCCTGCTCTATCTTTTCCGCCGTGTCGCCCATGAGTATCAGCTCCTTCACACGCTCACATATGGGTGTGCCCAGGGGATCATAGGGGATATGCTTGTCATAGCCGCCGCAGATGAGTATCAGGTTTTTGTCATAGCAGCTAAGGGTCCCGGAGATAGTCCGGCTGGGGGAGCTGGCAATGGAGTCGTTATAGTATTTTACCCCGCCCAGCTCCCGCACAAACTCCATCCTATGCTCAACGCCGCCGAACTCCCTTGCCACCTTGCGCATATTCTCCGGGGACACGTCACCCCATGCGGCGGCTATGGCGGCCATGTAGTTTTCCACGTTGTGCCAGCCGGGAAGCTTTATTTCCTCAACGTTCATAAGCGGCTGGCCGTTCACCGTTATCTTTTCGCCGTCACAAAAGGCCCCCCGGGCGGGCTCGGTCACTCGGGAGAACTGCCAGCAGTCCCCGCGCACCAGGTCCTTAAAGCCGGCGGTTATCTCATTATCGGCGTTTAATACCGTGCGGGAAAAGCCGTCCTGGTGCAGGACAAGGTTCTTCTTCGCGTCCACATACTCTTCCATGTCCTTGTGTATGTCCAGGTGGTTGGGGGCAAGGTTGGTGACCACGGCCACGTCCGGGCCCTGGCGCATGGAGATTAGTTGGAAGCTGGAGAGCTCGGCCACCACTACATGGTCCGGGGAGATGGACTCTATCTCCGGCAGCAGGGGCCTGCCTATATTCCCACCCAGGTGCACGGTCTTACCCTCGGCCTTTAAAAACTCCGAGAGGAGGGTGGTGGTGGTGGTCTTACCGTCGCTGCCGGTAACGGCATATATCTTGCAGGGGCAGAGCTTAAAGAAGAGCTCCATCTCGCTGGTGACCGTCTGGCCGTGCTTGCGGGCGGCCTCCAGCTCCGGCAGATGGAAGGGCATACCGGGGGTGCGGAAAATTATATCCTCATTAAGATCATGGAGGTAATCCTTGCCCAGTATCAGATCTATGCCAAGGTCCTGGAGTATCCGGCCGTTTTCCCCCAGTTCCTGGAAACTGCGGCGGTCCCGGGCAGAGACTATCGCCTCATGCTTCTTAAAGAGCTCCATAAGGGGCATATGGCTGCGTCCTATGCCGCAGAAGGCGACACGTTTGCCAGCTATGCTCTTGAAAAACGCTGTGGCGTCCATCTTTAATCCTCCTTGTCTCCGCTGTAGGTGTTGTATAGATTATAGTACACGCCGCCCTTTGCCATGAGCTCTCCATGGGTGCCCTTTTCCTCAATGCCCTTTTCCGTGAGCACAAGTATCACCGTGGCGTTCTTGATGGTGGAAAGCCTATGGGCAATGGTGAAGGTGGTGCGGCCCTTTGAGAGCTTCTCCAAGGACTCCTGCACTATCTTCTCGCTCTCGTTGTCAAGGGCCGAGGTGGCCTCGTCCAGTATCATGATGGGCGGGTTTTTAAGGAACGCCCGGGCGATGCTTATCCTCTGCTTCTGTCCGCCGGAAAGCTTTACGCCCCGCTCACCCACGTATGTATCATACCCATTGCTGAGCTCGGTTATGAAGCCGTGGGCCCCGGCCTGTTTGGCGGCGGCTATGACCTGGTCCCGGGTAGCCCCGGGCCTGCCGTACTCGATGTTCTCAAAGACGGTGCCGGAAAACAGGTATACGTCCTGCTGCACAAAGCCTATCTGCTCCCGAAGGGACTTGAGGGTGACGTTTTTGATGTCCTGGCCGTCGATGTTTATGCGGCCCTCGGTCACGTCGTAGAAGCGGGGGATAAGGTTGCACAGGGTGGTCTTGCCGCTGCCGGAGGGCCCCACTAAGGCCACGTTCTGGCCGGGTTTTACGTCCAGGTTTATCTCGCTGAGCACCTGCCTGCCGTCGTCGGCATAGGAGAAGCCCACGTGCTCGAAGTGGACGCCGCCCTCCTTTATCTCAAGGGGCTTCGCACCGGGTTCGTCGAAGATGTCCACGTCCGCATCAAGTATCTGGAAGAAGCGCTCGATGCCGGTCATGCCCTGCTGGAACTGCTCGGCGAACTGGACCAGCTGGCGGATGGAGGTAATGAGGGTGCCCACGTAGAGCATATAGGCCACCAGGTCCGCGGGCTGGACGCTGCCGTTTATCATGAATATAGCGCCCACTAACAGCACCAGGAAGTGCATAAGGCCGTCGAACATACGGTTTGTGGCCTCGAAGCCGCCCATCAGGTAGTATCGGCCCCGCTTGATGTTGAAGAACTTTTTGTTGCCCGCCTCGAACTTCTCGGTCTCCACGCCCTCGTTGGCGAAGGATTTCACCACCCGCACACCCAGAAGGCTGTCCTCCACCTGGGCGTTTATCTCGCCTATCTGGCTGCGCTGCTGGCGGAACTGGCTGCGCATCTTCATGTTGAAGTAGGCGGCGGCCAGCACCATGAAGGGTACCACGGAAAAGACTATCAGCGTCAGCGGCACGCTCATACCGCAAAGGATGATAAACGCGCCCACAATTTTTATCGTTGCCATGAATATCTCCTCGGGACAGTGGTGGGCGAATTCCGTCACATCGAAGAGGTCCGAGGTTATGCGGGACATTATCTGTCCCACCTTCATATTGTCAAAGTAGTTAAAGCTGAGCTTTTGCAGGTGGGCAAAGAGCTCGGTGCGCATATCCGTCTCCATCCTCGCGCCCATTATATGGCCGATGGAGGCCCGGAAGAAGGTGGCCCCCGCGTCCACAAGGCACAGGAACAGATAGAGCATACCTATCCTTATGACCACCTGCAAGGTCAGGGCCCCCAGGTCGTTTATGCCCATATCCGTCACGTACCGCATTAAAAGCGGCAGTGTAAGCTCGCAGACCGTAGTGAGCGCGGCGCAGAACAGGTCGAAGACCATCACCCATACGTACTTTCTGAAATATGGCAGGAACCTTCTTACAAGGCCCTTCTGACGTCTATTGAGGCTTTCCTCCATTTTCCCACTCCTTTGTGTGTTTTTCTCCCTCTATTATACCATAAGTTTCCAGGATTTACAAATCCGCCGTATCTGCCAGCACTTCGGCTAAATCCTCCCTGAGGATAAGCTGGGCGCGGCTGTCATAGGGGGTGGGGTCCCGGTTGAGTATCACAAGCTTCGCCTCCTTACAAAGGTACTGCACCAGCCCCGCCACCGGATATACCACCAAAGAAGTGCCGCCAACTATCATCAGGTCCGCGTCATAGGCGTACTGCACCGCCCGGCCCAGGTCCCGCTCCTTCAAAGCCTCGCCGTAGAGCACCACATCGGGCTTGAGCACCCCGCCGCAGGAGCAGAGGGGTATACCCTCGCAGTCCATCACGTAGCGCATATCGTAGACTTTGCCGCACTTTACGCAGATATAGCGGTTCTCGTTGCCATGGAGCTCTATGACATTTTTGCTGCCCGCCATCTGGTGCAGGCCGTCTATGTTCTGTGTTATCACCACCTCCAGCAAGCCCTCCCGCTCAAGCTTAGAGAGGGCATAGTGGGCGGGGTTGGGCTTTGCGTCGGGATAGAGCATGACCTTCCTTAAAAAGTCGTAAAACTCCTCTGTGTGGGCGCGGTAGTAATCTATTGACAGCATCTCCTCATAGGATATGCCGGACTTTTTCTGCATATACAGCCCGTGGGCGCTGCGAAAGTCCGGGATACCGCTGGCGGTGGAAACGCCCGCACCCCCCAGGAACACGGTGTGCCTACTCTCTTTAAGCCAGCTTTTCAGTGCGTTGATATCAGGCATTTTCGTCCTCCTTTAAGATAAGGCAGACCGGACAGTGGTCGCTGCCCGTGTACTGGGGCAGTATCAGGCTGTCCTCTATCCTGCTTTCCAGGCGCTTGTCACAGAGGAAATAGTCGATGCGCCAGCCTGTGTTGTTCTCCCGGGAGTTGCTGCGGTAGCTCCACCAGGAATACGCCTCCTCTTTGTCCGGGTACAGATAGCGGAAGGTATCTGTCATGCCGCTGGCAAGTAATTCGCTGAACTTGCCCCGCTCCTCATAGGTGTAGCCCGCGTTGCCGATGTTTGACTTGTCGTTCTTCAAATCTATAGGCCTGTGGGCCACGTTCAGATCCCCGCAGACCACCACGGGCTTTTTCTCCCGGAGCCTATAGAGGTACTCCCGAAGCTTGTCCTCAAAGACCATGCGGAAGGGCAGCCGCTCCAGGCCCCGCTGGGAGTTGGGGGTGTATATTGTCACCAGGCAGAAGCTCTCATACTCCAGGGTGATAGCCCGGCCCTCCCGGTCGTAGTCTTCACAGCCTATGCCGTAGGCTGCGCTTATGGGCTCGGTCCTGGTAAAAATGGCCGTGCCGGAATAGCCCTTCTTCTCGGCGGAGTTCCAGTATTCAAGGTAGCCGGGGAATTGGAAGTCCGCCTGCTCCCGGAGCATTTTAGTCTCTTGTAAGCATATGGCGTCGGGCTGCTCCTGCTCTATAACGTCCATGAACCCCTTGCCCATACAGGCCCTAAGACCGTTTACATTCCATGAGATAAGCTTCATCATTTCCGTCCTTTCTTGTAAACCCGGGTTCACAAATGGGATTCGTGAACTCACTGTTAATAAATTATAAAATTACGGCAGGGGGCTATGCTTTCCCCGGCTTTTATGTTATAATGAAAAAATAAAGTAAGGCAAACTTGAAAAATGGAGGTTTAGAAATTGCAGAATCCCATCGTCACCATTGAGACAAACCAGGGCATTATCAAGGTGGAACTCTACCCCGAGATTGCTCCCAACACGGTGAACAATTTTATCTCCCTTGTAAAAAAGGGCTTTTATGACGGCACCATATTCCACCGGGTCATCCCCGGCTTCATGATACAGGGCGGCGACCCCGAGGGCACCGGTATGGGCGGCCCGGGCTACGGCATAAAGGGCGAGTTTGCCGCCAACGGTACCCAGAACCCCTTAAAACATACCACCGGCGTTATCTCCATGGCCCGCTCCCAGATGCCCGACAGCGCGGGCAGCCAGTTCTTCATAATGGTGGCGGACGCGGCGTACCTTGACGGCCAGTACGCCGCCTTCGGCAAGGTCACCGAGGGCCAGGAGGTGGCCGACGCCATCGCCCACGCGAGCCGCGACCGGGACGACAGGCCCGACTCCGACCAGATAATGGAGAAGGTCACTGTTGAGACCTTCGGCCAGGAGTACCCGGAGCCCAAGGTGGGCCCGGAATACTAAATACCTATCCGCTCTATTATGAGGGGCCGGGCTTCCGGCTCCTCTTTTTCTATGCTGAGGGCCGAGAGGAAACGCTCCTTCGCCCTCTCGCACCGGCCCTCGGATACGGCGTAGAGCCTCGCTATGGGCTGGCCCTGCTCCACCTTGCTGCCTTTATTTGCAAGGAGCTCTATGCCCGCGCCATAGTCTATTTCGTCCTCCTTGCTCTCCCGGCCCGCGCCCAGTTCCATTGCCGCAAGGCCGCAGGCCTCCGCGTCCAGGGCGGCGATATAGCCGGACTCGGCTGCCGTGACCGTGAGCCCGCAGGGGGAGAGGGGGAGCTTGCCTGTATCTTCAAGGCAGGAGGAATCTCCGCCCTGGGCCGATACCATATCGCAGAGGACCTTGAACGCCCGGCCTGTTCTTATGGCTTCACGGGCCTTAGAGAGCGCGTCCTCTCGGGTTTCGGCCAGCCCAGCCAGAACTATCATCCCGGCGGAAAGCTCCAGGCAGAGCTCCGTCAGGCGCTTGTCCCCCGTGCCGTGGAGTATCTCCACGGCCTCCCTGACCTCCAGGGCATTGCCTATGCACCGTCCCAGGGGCATATCCATATCGGTTATCAGGGCGGCAGTGCGCCGTCCGGCTTTATTGCCGGTGTCCACCATGAGCTTTGCCAGCTCCACCGCTTCGGGCAGGGTCTTCATAAAGGCCCCGGAGCCCAGCTTCACGTCCAGCAAGATCGCGTCCGCCCCGGCGGCAAGCTTTTTGGACATAATGCTGGCGGCGATAAGAGGCAGGCTGTCCACGGTGGCGGTCACATCCCTTAAAGCGTAGAGCTTCTTATCGGCGGGGCATAAGCTGCCGGACTGACCCACGATGGCTATGCCGGTCCCGTTCACTATCTCATAGAACCTCTCCCGGGGGATATCCATACAGAGGCCCGGTATGCTCTCCAGCTTGTCCACCGTGCCGCCAGTATGGCCCAACCCCCGGCCGCTCATCTTCGCTATCTTCACCCCGCAGGCGGCGGCGATGGGTCCCACTATCAGCGAGGTCTTGTCGCCCACCCCGCCGGTGGAATGCTTGTCCACCTTGGCCCCGGGTATGGGGGACAGGTCCGCCATGTCCCCGGAGCGGGCCATCTCCCAGGTGAGGTCCACGGTCTCATCGGGGGTCATGCCCTTAAAGTATATGGCCATCAATAGGGCGGATATCTGGTAGTCGGGCACAGAGCCCTCCGTGACGGCCCTTACCAGCCAGCTTATCTCCTCTGTGGAAAGCTCTCCGCCCTCGCGTTTTTTGTGGAGGATATCGTACATACGCATTGTAAAAACCTCCGGCTTACGCCAAGTCGTCGGGCCCAAAGGCCATGGGTAAGAGTTCCTCAAGGGTCATGACCTTTATATCCTTGCCGTCGGTCATGATTATCTCGAAATCCGGCTTGCAGAACTCCCGCATCACCTGCCTGCACACCCCGCAGGGGGTGCAGAAGAAGTCGGGTTCCTGCTCCTTCCCGGCCCCCGCCACGGCTATGGCGGCAAAATTTCTATGCCCCGCCGCCACGGCGCTGAATATGGCCGTGCGCTCGGCGCAGCAGCCGTTGAAGGCGGCGGTCTCCACGTTGCAGCCGGTGTATACCGTGCCGTCATTACAGAGCAGCGCCGCGCCTACGGCGAAATTCGAGTAGGGGCAGTAGGAGCTCTCCCGGGCTTTCAGCGCCTGGGATATTAGCTCCCTCGCTTTTCCTTCGGATAGCTTCATCTTGCACACACCTTTCCGGCGGCTAAGACCGCCTTCAGCTCCTCCCGGGTGGGAAGGCCCTCATTGTCGCTCTTATGGCTTATCTGTATGGCCCCGATGGCGTTGCCCCGGCGGGCGGCTTCACTGAGGGGCAGGCCCTCTATAAGGGCGCTTATGACCCCCACTGCGAAGCCGTCACCGGCCCCCACGGTGTCCACTATCCGCTCCACCTCTATGCCGGGGGCATAGCCGCTGCCGCCGGAGTTGGCGGAGTAGTACGCGCCATCGCCCCCCAGCTTCACTATCACCGAAGGGGCCCCCCTGCTGTGATAATACGCGGCGATGTCCCGCTCGTGCCCATGCCCAGTCAGAAGCTTTCCCTCGCCTATGCCCGGCAGCACCACCTGGGCGTAGCCCGCCAGCCGGTTCAGAGCGCTGATCATGGTCCTTTCGTCCGGCCAGAGCTGGGGCCGCAGGTTGGGGTCGAAGCTTACAGGTATGCCCAGGGCTGAGACCCTGTCCAAGAGACGCACTGCGGCGGACATGGCGCTGTCCGATACGGCGGGGAATATGCCTGTGACGTGCAGCCAATCTATGCCGGAGAGGTCCAGCCTATCCACGTCCCGGGGGGCCATTTTGGAGGCCGCCGAGCCCTGGCGGTAGTAGGCTATCTCTGGGTCGCCCTCCTGTGTGCTGCCCTTGAGCATCAGGCCGGTGGGCTGTTCGTTGGTACGCGAGACCAGCCCCGTGTCTATATGGTTTTCGGCCATGCCGTCAAGTATCTGCCGGCCTATGGGGTCTTCCCCCAGCCGTGTGCAGTACACCGGGGTATGGCCCAGCCGAGAGAGTCCCACGGCCACGTTGTACTCCGCTCCGGCAATGGAGCTTATAAAGCGGTGGGCCTTATAAAGAGGGCCCGGCTCCTCTGCCATAAACAGGCCCATGGGCTCCCCTATCAGTAATACTTTCATTATTTACTCTCCCTTTACGCTCACAGCCACTAAGGCGGATTTACCCTTTACCGTGACCGCGCCGGTGTCCGCCGGTATGAATACGGTGTCCCCGGCGGCAAACTCCACGGTGTTCTCCGGGCCTATGATCTGGCCGCTGCCCTTAACGGCTGTCAGGGACATGAAGGAGCAGCCGCCCACATCAAGGCAAATCTCGCTGTCCACCGTATAGCGGTCGGTGGTGAAATACTTACACTGCCCGAGCCGAGCCGCGCTGCCGCCGCTGATGGCTTTCTCCTCCGGAACAGCGCCCGCGCCCTCTGCGGGGGTGAGCTTACTTACCGCCAGGGCCTTCTCTATGTGCAGCTCCCGGGGCTTTCCGTCTGCCCCCAGGCGGCCGTAGTCATAGACCCTATAGGTGCAGTTGGAGTTCTGCTGTATCTCGCAAATCAGTATGCCCGCGCCGATGGCGTGCAAAGTCCCGGCTTCTATAAAGAACACATCCCCGGGGTGGACCTGTGCCCGGTTAAGCACCTCCTCCACAGTGTTGTCCTCAATGCGCTTTCTGAACTCCTCTGGGGTAATGGCCCGGTTCACGCCGAAGTACAGGCTGGCCCCGGGGTCGCAGTCCACAATATACCACATCTCGGTCTTGCCGTACTCGTGCTCGTGCTCCAGGGCGTATTCGTCGCTGGGGTGCACCTGTATGGACAGAGGGGATTTGGCGTCTATAAGCTTTATAAGCACCGGGAAGTTATCGAACCTCCGCACGTTTTCCCCCAACACCTCAGGGTGAGCCTTAAAGTATTCGTTGAGCGTCATGCCGTCAAACTCCCCGCCGAAGATACGGCTCTCGCCCGCCGGGTGGGTGGACAGCTCCCAGCTCTCGGCCACCTTGTCAAAATCACAGGGCTTACGGTAAACGTCCCGCAGCTTCGTGCCGCCCCAGAGGTAGTCCTTAAAGGCCGGGGTAAGCTTTTCTATCTTCATCTTCTCTCCTCCGTATATAATAATTTTAGAGCGGGGAGGGGCCCTCCCCGCTCAGGGTAGATTACGTTCAGTATATAAGCTCCTTGAGCACCGCGCTCACAACGCCGCCCGCGGCCCCAAGGCTGTTGTTGCTCTCCTCCACCAGCACGGCGAAGGCGATGGGATAGCTGTCACTGTCGCAGAAGCCCACCATCCAGCAGTTGGGCTCCTGGGTTTCGCTGACCTCGCCTGTGCCGGTCTTGGCGCAGACGTTAAGCCCCTCGGGGAAAAGCCAGTCGCCGTAATAGCCGGAGACAGTGTCCCGCATCATGGCTTTAAGGTTATTGGCCTGGGCTGCGGTCATAAGGCTGCCTCCGGGGGCGCTGCCGCCCCCGAACAGGCCGCCGTCCTCGGTGAGCCGGGGCTGCACGTATGTGCCGCCGTTTGCTATGGCCCCCATCACTGTCATCATGTGATATGGGTTCACAAGCACCGTGTGCTGGCCCACCCCGGCCCAGCCCAGCTGGTTGGGGTTCGCGCCGGAGAGCTTACACTCGCTCTCGGCTATCTCAATGGAACTGAAATCCAGAGACTTATTGAAGCCCAGCTTCTCCGCCGTCTTTTGCAGGTCCTCCGCCCCGATATCATTTGCCAGCTTCGCGAAGTACAGGTTGCAGGAGTTGCCAAGGGCCGTCTGCATATCCTGCTCCCCATGGTACCCGAGGCAGGTGATATTGCTGCCTCCTATCTCCTCGCTCTCATAGCAGTCATAGTAAAGCTCCGTCCAGGTGTCCGGCCACTTCTCCATGGCGGCCAGGGAGGTCACCAGCTTGAAGGTACTGCCCGGGGTAAAGGCCCCGGAGAGAGTGTTGTCCAGGTACGCCCCCTTATACTCCGGGTCGCTGTCGATGTTCTCCGGCACGTTCATGGGGTCATAGCCCGGGGCGCTGACCTTGCAGAGGATATCGCCGGTCTTGTAGTTATAGAAGATGGCCCCGCCGTTATGACCCTCCATGGCGTTATATGCCGCGGTGCAGGCCCCCGAATCCAGGGTGAGCTTTACGGTGCTGCCAAGGTCCGAAAAGACGGTGCGGTTAAGGCCGAAGATGGGGTTATAGCCGGTGAGCTTATCCTGCAGGGTGTACTGGATGCTTGTACTGATGAACCCCTTGGTGTCGCCCACGGTGTGCAAAAGCGCCCGGCGGGTGGTCTCGCTTTCGCTGTAGGTGCGCTGGCCGTTCTCGGTATGGGCTAAAACATTGCCGTCCCTGTCCTCGATGTCCCCCAGGGAGCCGTCCACGTAAATATGGGCGTTATAGGGCTGCGCGGCCCACTGGCTGCCGCGTATAAACAGGTTCAGCACCAGCCAGCCCACGCCGCCCAGAAAGGCGAACAGCAGGATATACAGCACGATAGAGCGCAGGCCAACAGTTTTCATTAAGACACCTCTTTTTCTCAGTACATTTACGGCCCCCGAGACCCCCACAAGGTGCCTAACGCACCTTGACTGCGTCCCTGACTGCGTCAGTCAATATGTCTAACCCTTTGCGTAATGTTTTCTCGTCTATCAGCAGCTCTGGCATGACCTTTATAACGGAGTTGCCACGGCCCACGCGCTCCACTATCAGGCCGTTCTTAAAGGCAATATCCAGGGCCCGCTTGCTCGTGGTCCCCGGAGCCTTATCCCCGTCGCAGCCCGCAAGGTCCACGCCCCAGACATATCCCACGCCCCGGGTGCTTATCTTACCCGGCGCCAGGTCCTCTATCTTCTTCATGTACTCCTCGAAGATATGGGCCCTGCCCTGTACCTTCTCCTCAACCCTCTCATTAAGCATTATCTCAAGCCCGGCCTTTGCCGCCACCATGGAGAGTTGATAGCCCCTAAAGGTGCCGTTATGCTCCCCGGGCTCCCATATGTCCAGCTCCGGCTTTATGAGCACCAGGGCAAAGGGCATACCGTAGCCCCCGATGGACTTCGACTGTGTGACGATATCCGGCACTATCCCGGCGCGCTCGAAGGAGAAGAACCAGCCTGTCCGCGCGCAGCCCACCTGCACGTCGTCCACGATAAGCAGGAGGTCGTGCCTGTCGCAGAGCTCGCGGAGCCCCCTGAGCCACTCGGCGGGCATCGGGTATATGCCGCCGTCGGCCTGGGTGGTCTCAAGTATGAAAGCGGCGGGCTTCTCCACGCCGGAGTGGTCGTCAGTCAAAAGCGTCTCTATATATTTCAGCGTGTCCAGCTCCGGGAACATATATGGCGCGGGCACGTGGGTCACGTGCTCCAGGGGCACGCCTGCCCCTGCCCGGCTGGCTGCGTCGGTAGTCAGCGCAATGCTTCCAAGGGTCATGCCGTGGAAGGCCCCCATCAGGGCGAATATCCCGGGCCGTCCCTTCACCTTCCGGGCCAGCTTTAAGGCGGCCTCTACGGCGTTGGTGCCGGTGGGGCCGGGGAACTGGAGCTTGAAGTTCAGCCCCCGGGGCTTTAAAACTTTTTCTTCGTAGAACTCAATAAACTCCCGTTTCGGCCGGGTGTACATATCCAGGGCGTGCATAACGCCGTCGCACTGGAGATACTCCACCAGCCGGTCGCGGATAAGGTCCGGGTTATGGCCGTAGTTCAGGGCCCCGGCCCCGCAGAAGAAGTCGATGTACTCCCTTCCCTCCTCGTCATAGAGGAGGGGCCCCTTGGCCCGGGTGAACACCGTGGGGAAGTTGCGGCAGTAGGACCGCACCTCTGACTCGTAGCTCTCGAAGATATTTGTGTTTGCGTTCATGCTTTACCATCCTTTCTACCATGGGAGCTGCCCATGATTCAGCGATCAACGACGTTCAGCCTGCGGCTGAAGTCGGGGCTAAATAAAGCGGCAAATAAATTTGCAGGCCAATACGTTTAAATTTTTGGATTTTGGCCTAAATATTATTCTATCACAAACCATCAGGAAATGGAAGGGTATGGAGAAAAGTTTACAAAAAAGCTCCCCGGAGGGGGAGCTTTCCACGCTTTATATTCGTTTACTGAACCGAAACGAAGTTTTCTGATAGCCCAAACGCTCGTAAAACTCATGGGCCTCCGTCCGCTGAAAGCCCGAGGCGAGCTCGACAAGTGAACTGCCCCGCTCCTTTGCCAGCTCCTCAACATATGCCATCAGCATTTTGCCTATGCCGCGGCGCCGGAATTTAGGCAGCACGGCAAGACTGTTTACCTTTATATACCCGTCCGGCAGGTTGATGGCCAGAGCTTCAACGGCCGAGACAAAACCGACAACTTTGCCGTCGACTTCCGCGACAAATATGCGGTAGCGGCTGTCGCCCTCCATTTTCTTGCAGGCAGTAATAAGGGCTTCGTCGGTTAAAGGGACAAACGCTTCGTGCCAAACTGACGCCACAGATAAATAGTCTTTGCTCTCGATATCCCTGATAAGAACGGCGCTCATGTCGCGACCACCTTTACAGTCTCAAAAAACAGCACCTGCGCCGCCGAGCCGTCCGGGTAGGCGAGGTCGGGGCGCTCCTCCCGGCGGTAGCCGCCCTGGGAGTGCTTTTCGGCTATGCGGTTCCAGAACTCTGCCGAGGGCACGTTCTTCGGGTGGTACTTTATCTGCCAGGAGCCGGGGAACAGCCCGAACAGCCGCGCCGCCGCAAAGGAGCCCAGCCCGCAGCGCCGGTACTTGTACATGACGAAGAACTCGGCCATGTTGTAGTCGGTCTTTCCCGCCTCGAGGTAGTTGTTCACCAGGGCGAAGCCCGCCAGGTTACCGTCCGCTTTTAGGAAGAAGGCCCAGCGGCCCGGGTCCCTCCAGTAGGCGTCCAGCCACGAGTAGCCGTAGAGGCCCAGGGGATTCACGTCCTCATGGGTGTACTGGGTGAACTCGTAGTCGTATTTCTCCATCAAGTTCCGAAGTATCTCTTTTTCGTACTCCTTTATGGGGGTCAGTTCAAAATTCATTCTATATTCTCCCCAAGGGTCCCCTGACTCTTGGCGGTGAGATAGGCGTTTATGAAGCCGTCCAGGTCGCCGTCCATGACGCCGTTCACGTTGCCGGTCTCAAAGCCCGTGCGGTGGTCCTTCACCATGGTGTAGGGCATGAAAACGTAGGAGCGTATCTGGCTGCCCCAGGTTATCTCCTTCTGCTCGCCCTTTATGTCCGATATCTTCTCCAGGTTCTCCCGCTCCTTTATCTCCACCAGCTTCGAGATGAGCATTTTCATGGCCACGTCCCGGTTCTGGTACTGGCTGCGCTCCACCTGGCAGCTGACCACTATGCCGGTGGGTATGTGAATGAGGCGCACCGCCGAGGAGGTCTTGTTGACCTTCTGTCCCCCCGCGCCTGAGGCCCTATAGACCTCCATCTTGATGTCGTCGGGGCTTATCTCGACTGAGTTGTCCTCCTCTATCTCGGGCATGACCTCAAGGGAGGAGAAGGAGGTGTGCCGCCGCCCTGCCGCGTCGAAGGGCGACACCCGCACCAGCCGGTGCACCCCGGCTTCACTTTTCAGGTAGCCGTAGGCGTTCTCGCCCTCTACTAAAATAGAAGCGGACTTCAGCCCCGCCTCGTCCCCGTCCAGATAGTCCAGGGTGGTCACCTTAAAGCCCCTGCGCTCGGCCCAGCGGCCGTACATACGGAAGAGCATCTCCGCCCAGTCCTGGGCCTCGGTGCCGCCGGAGCCCGCGTGGAAGGTGAGAATGGCGTTGTGGCCGTCGTACTCCCCGGTAAGCAGGGTGGAGAGCTTCATATTGGCTATTTCCCCCGCCACGCCGTCGATCTCCGCCTGAATCTCCTCGATAAGGGACAGGTCCTCGGCCTCGTCACCAAGCTCGATAAGCGCCGCCGCGTCCTCGCAGCGGGAGCACAGCTTCTGATAGCTTTCGTCCTTCGCTTTCAGTCCGGCCATGCGTTGGGTCACCTTCTGGGCGTTCGCCATATCGTCCCAGAAGCCCGGCTCCGCGGACTTGAGCTCCAGCATTTCAACCTCCTCCCGCAGGCGCTCAAGGCCCAAAGAATCCCCCAGCTCAGTAAGCGCCTGCCGCTGGCCCGAAAGCTGGCGGCTCAGCTCTTCAAATTGCAGCATATCTCTATCCCCTTTCCAAAATGTGGAAACTGTTTCGCGTATACTTAAATAATATTATACCAAAAAGGAAGGGGAATGTAAACAGGGAAATTGGGGCCCTCGGAGGCAGGGCTATTTCTTCTCCGGCGCTTCCCCGCAGCCCAGGACTCCTGAGAGGAACGCCAGCGCCAGCCCCTGGCCCCAGCCCTGTATCCAGTCCCGGCTGATGTTCCGATAGCCCTCCCGGTCCCGCATCACCGCCGTGCCCCCGGACACGTTCAGCACCCGGCCCTCGGTGCTGACGTTTTCCAGCACGCCTTCTATGGCCCGCTGGACATACTTTGTGTGCAGGGGGTTGCCGTTATCTATCATGGCCGCCGCTATGCCGCAGGAGGCCGAGATCTCCTCATAGCTGCCGGGGTCGTCCAGTATGGTGCGCCAAAGGCCATTTTCCGTCTGGCAGAGCTTCAGGGACGGGAGCAGCTCTGAAAGGCTGCCCTGTACGTCCATGAACCGGGGGTACAGATAGGCCTCGGGCAGTGTCTTGCCCACCCGGGACATGGTGTACGCCGCCCAGGCGTTGGCCCTGCCCCAGTGAAAGCCGGACATATGGTCCCTCTGTATGTTGTTATAGCCGTGGTACCAGAGCCCGGAGGAGGGCTCCTGCAAGTATTTTATGTGCCAGTAGTATTGGTCCAGCGCGTCGTTTATCAGGGCTTCGTCCTTAAGCTCCACGCCAACCCTCAACAGGAAGTACGCCGCCATGAACAAGGTGTCCGCCCAGGCCTGCTCCGGGAAGTCGTTGCCGGTGGAGACCGTGTGCTGCAATACCCGCTGGCCGAAGCGCAGGGCCTTATTCTCCAGGTAGTCCACCTTGCTCATGATGATATCCAGGTGCTTTTTCTCCCCGGTATGCATATACAGCGACAGGCAGCAGTGGCCCATGGCGCAGGTGTTCACCGTCCACTCCGGGAGCCCCAGCTCCGTATACTCGTCCACCCGGGCCCGGACCATTTCCAGATACTTCTGCTGCCCGGTGGCCTCATAGGCACGGCATACCCCGTAATAGGCCACTCCGCAGGGCCAGTCCCAGGTCATGTCCATGCGCATGGTGCGCGTCACTATTGCGTCTATTGTTTCCTCTATGCGGCTGTGGTCAAAGGCCAGGTCCATAATATCCTCTCCCCATTTTTTTATTTAAAAAGGGTGCGCTCTCTTTTTAAGAAAGCACACCCTAATTCTAAACCTTTTCAGAATATAATGCAACCGTAAAACGTATATATTACGCCACAAGCTGGTATATGCACACCGCGTGCAGCACGCTGCCCATGAGCACGAACAGGTGGAACACCGAGTGCATATAGGGTATCTTTTTGCCCACGCCGTACAGCAGGGCCCCAATAGTATAGAGTATGCCGCCTATAAGCAGGCACCAGAAGCCTACGCCGCTGAGGTTCCGCCGCAGGGTGCCCATGCAGAGCACCACCACCCAGCCCATCATCAGGTAGCATATCATGGAGACCACCTTGAAGCGCTCCACGCTTATGGCGTTGAGTATCACGCCCGCTATGGCCGCCGCCCAGACCCCGGCAAGCATAAGCGTCCCCTGCCAGCCGCCAATGCACACAAGGGTTATGGGGGTATAGGTGCCGGCTATCAGCAGGAAGATGGTACAGTGATCCAGGGACCTGAAGACTATCTTGGCACGGCTCAGTCCCAGGCCCAGGCCGTGGTATATGCAGGAGATGGCGTAGAGGGTCACCATGGCACCGCCGTATACCGCCACGGAGGCTATCTTTATGGGGGTCTTCTCGCAGAACACCAGCAGCAGCGCCAGGGCTGCTATGGCCCCCAGGGCCGACACCCCGTGGGACACGGAGGAGAATATCTCCTCCCCAAGGGAGTATCTGGGCAGCCCCATCCTCTCACAGCGCTCCCGGCGCAGCTGGGCCCGGACATGGCGGGTGTCTGCGGTTAGCCGCATCGTGTTTTCCATATGGCACGCTCCTTTCGTGTGCACCGCGTTATGTGGTTTTAAAAACCCTATCTAACTGTATTATATACCCCTCGAAGGGAAAATGCAAGGGGTTAGCAATATTTTTTACAGTTTGAAAACAAATAGTACACAAAATTGAGCTCACCCCTTGACTTTCCCTAAAGCCGGTGATATTATAACAACAACCGTCACATCAAAAACTAAGAATATATGCCCCTGCCCGTGTACGTTGCGCGGGCGTTGGCGCAGTATCGCTCCTGTCCCCTGGAAGCTCCTCCGTGTCTGCGGCTTTCCGGCGGGGGTGCGTACTGCGTTTTTTAATGCGAGCGAGGTACTTATAATGAAAAAGGAAAAACAGAAGAAATCCAGTATCCTGCGCTTCTACCCCTATACAAAGGGGTTCCGCGGGAACCTGCTGCTTGCCATGCTGACAGTGATAATCTCCTCGGCGGCAAGCTATATGACCCCACAGATAATCCGTGTCACGGTAGACTCGGTAATAAACGACGAGCCCTTCTCCCTGCCGGGCTTTATACTCTCTTGGATAGAGAGCTTCGGCGGCCGGGAGGCCCTGCGTTCCCATATAATAATATGCGCAGCGGCGGCGCTGCTGTTCGCGGTGATAGCGGGCGTTGCCAACTATGCCTCCCGGATGAACCTGGCAAAGGGCTGCGAGGGCACGGTGGAGTGTATGCGCAACACCCTCTTCGGGCATATCCAGCGCCTGCCCTATGCCTGGCACAATTCCCACCAGACCGGCGATATTATACAGCGCTGCACCCAGGACGTGGAGCTTATCAAGAACTTTGTCAACGAGCAGCTTATGACCGTGATACGCACGGTGCTGGCCATTGTCATCTCACTTACGCTGATGTTCATGATGAATGTCCAGCTCTCTCTGGTGGTGCTCTGCTTCATACCCCTGGTGCTGGGATACTCCATGATATTCTTTGTGCTGGTGGGCAAGAAGTTTGACCAGGCCGACCAGACCGAGGGGCAGCTTACCGCCCTTGTACAGGAGAATCTTACTGGAGTGCGGGTGGTACGTGCCTTTGGGCGGGAGCGCTTTGAGATAGAGCGCTTCAATAAAAAGAACCAGGAGTTTGCCGACCTCTGGTCCCATCTGGGGAAGATACTGGGCGTGGACTGGGGCCTTGGGGAATTGTTCGCGGGACTGCAGGCCCTGGTGGCGATAGTTATAGGCGTGTTCTTCGTGGAGAACGGCTCCATCACCGAGGGGGAGTTTCTGGCCTTCACGGCCTATAACTCCATGCTGGCCTGGCCCGTGGCCCAGCTGGGCAGGGTCCTGAGTGAGCTCAGCAAGACCTCCATCAGCTCCACCAGGCTTTTTGACATTCTGGACGCCAAGGAGGAACAGGATAAGGAGCACCCCCGCACCCCGCCCATGGACGGGGACATCGTCTTCGACCACGTGAGCTTCGGCTACGGCGAGGGCGGCGAGGTGCTTGAGGACGTGAGCTTCACCGTGAAAGCGGGCACCACCTTCGGCATCTTAGGCGCTACCGGCAGCGGCAAGTCCACTCTCATGTACCTTCTGGACAGGCTCTACGAGCTGCCCGAGGGGCAGGGGCGGATAACCGTGGGCGGCGTGGACATCAGGGACATAGGGCTCTCCCACCTGCGCCACGGCATAGGTATGGTGCTCCAGGAGCCCTTCCTGTTCAGCAAGACGTTTAGAGAGAGCATAGCCGACGGCTCTAGGCGCTCCGACCTTGAAACCGTGAGGAAATACGCCCGCATGGCCGTTATAGACGACGCCATAGAGGGCTTCGCTCAGGGGTATGAGACCCCCATCGGCGAGCGGGGAGTCACCATCTCCGGCGGACAGAAGCAGCGGGTGGCTATAGCCAGGATGCTAATGCAGGACACGCCCATAAAAGTGTTTGACGACTCCCTCTCCGCCGTGGACATGGAGACCGACGCGAAGATACGCCAGTCCATAAAAGAGAACGTCCACGGCACCACGATACTTATAGCCCATAGGATAACCACGCTGATGAACGCCGACTGTATACTTGTCCTGGAAAAGGGCAGGGTGGCCCAGATGGGCACACACCAGGAACTGACAGCGCAGGACGGCATTTATAAGCGCATATTTGACATACAAAAGAGTTGAGGTAAAAATATGGAGATAAACAAAACTGAGAATATACCAAAGGAGCGCTTCCATACCTTCAAGGTATGGGGGAAGATGCTCCCATATATAAAGCCCTACCGCAAGTGGGTGGCCGTGATAATCGCCGCCATGCTTATGGACGCGTGCATAGCTGTGTTGGACACCCTCATAGCCGGTTACGTGGTGGACCGCTTTATCACCCCGCGCACCCATCAGGGCATAGCCGTCTTTGCCCTATTATATGCGGGCATGACCCTTATGCGCACCCTTGGGCAGATAGTCCTTGGCACCCTGGCCCTGCGGCTGGAGATGTACATCGGCAGGGACATGAAGCGGGATCTGTTCGTACACCTGCAGACCCTCAGCTTCTCATATTACAACCAGACCCCCGTGGGCACCATAGTGGCCCGGGCCCTGAACGACCCGGCGCGTATTGCCGAGAGCATACCCTGGATGATGGTGGACGGCGTGTACTGCGGCGTGTATATTGTCGCGTGCCTTGGGGCCATGCTGGTGATAAACTGGAGGCTTGGGCTTCTGGTGCTGGCGGTGGTGCCCTTTATCACGGCCTTCACAGTGTATTTTGAGAAGCGTATACTCAAGGTGAACCGCAAGGTAAGAAAGATAAACGCCGAGCTTACGAAGAACTATAACGAGGGCATTTCCGGGGCGAAAACCTCAAAGACCCTGGTTATTGAGGACAAGAACCTTGAGAGCTTTAAGGAGGCCAGCGGGCGTATGCGCCGCACCAGCATTAAGGCCGTCATGCTGGACGCCATATATATCCCGGTGATAAGCTTTCTGACGGCTCTGGCGGTGTCCTTTGTAATAACCGGCGGGGGCAATATGGCCATGCTGGGCGGCATAAGCATCGGGCAGCTGACTATCTTCGTGAACTTCGCCCTGCGAATAGCCGACCCGGTGGGGGCTCTGGCCTATCAGGCCACGCGCTTCGTATCCACCCAGGCAAATATAGAGCGTGTGACGGAGCTCCTGGAGCTTCAGCCCGAGATAACCGACACACCCGAGGTCATAGAGAAGTACGGTACATCGCTTGAGCCTAAAAGAGAGAACTGGGAGCCGCTAAAGGGCGACATCACCTTCGAGGACGTGACCTTCATGTACCCGGACGGCCACGAAAACGTGCTGGAGCACTTCGATTTGCAGGTGCCCGCCGGGTCCACAGTGGCGATAGTGGGCGAGACCGGGGCGGGGAAGTCTACCCTTGTGAACCTTGCCTGCCGGTTTTTTGAGCCCACAGGCGGGCGCATACTTATCGACGGCCGGGACTATCGAGAGCGCAGTATGCTCTGGCTGCACACCAGCATAGGGTATGTGCTCCAGACCCCGCACCTGTTCTCGGGCTCCGTAAAGGACAATATACGCTATGGGCGCTTGGACGCCACTGACGAGGAGATAGAGAACGCCGCAAAGTTTGTGAACGCCCACGAATTTATCATGGGCATGGAGAAGGGCTATGACAGCGATGTGGGCGAGGGCGGCGGCCAACTGTCCACCGGGGAGAAGCAGCTTATAAGCTTTGCCCGGGCTGTGCTTGCCGACCCCAGGATATTTGTGCTGGACGAGGCCACGGCCTCCATCGACACCAAAACCGAGGCCCTTATACAGGAGGCCATCTCAACGCTGCTTGAGGGCCGTACCTCCTTCCTTATCGCCCACAGGCTCTCCACCATCCGCAAGGCCGACATGATTCTGGTCGTGCGGGACGGCAGGATCATTCAGCGGGGCACCCACAGGGAGCTGATGGAACAGGGGGGGTACTACGCGGACCTGTATAATAAGCAGTTCGAGACGGAGAGCACGGAGACGGTGTTTAACGGGTAAGCCGGAGACATAAATATATCACGAAGGGAAGAAGAAAATGGACATCTATGTATCTGCAAAGGCCCCACGGGGCGGGGACGGCACAAGGGCAAAGCCCTTTAAGACCATCAACCAGGCCGCGGCGATAGCGGAGGCCGGGGACACGGTGGTCGTCGGCCCCGGCGTTTACCGGGAGTGGGTGGACCCCCAAAACGGCGGCACATCGGACGGCTGCCGGGTAAGGTACATCTCGGAGGAGCCCCTTGGGGCCGTGATAACCGGCGCGGAGCCGGTGAAGTGCTGGGAGCCCTATGAGGGGGAGGTCTGGACAGCCCGCATCCCCAACGGGCTTTTCGGCGGGTACAACCCCTATACGACATTGGTGAGCGGCGACTGGTTCATAGCCTTTATGACAGCCCACACCGGCGACGTGTACCTGAACGGCAGGTCCATGTACGAGGTCACGGAGCTTGAAAAAGTGAAATCGCCTGAGATTTCCGCCGCCTCCTGGGCTCCGGAGTTCTCCGTCTATACCTGGTACACTGAGCAGGACGCCGAAAAGGACGAGACCCTGCTGTACGCCAACTTCCACGGCCTGGACCCAAATGCCGAGAACGTGGAGATAAGCGTGCGCCCGGCCTGCTTCTACCCCAGGAGGGAGGGCGTTGGCTATATAACCCTGTCCGGCTTCACGGTGTGCATGGCCGCTACCCAGTGGGCTCCGCCCACCGCGTACCAGGAGGGCATGATAGGCCCCCACTGGTCAAAGGGCTGGGTGATAGAGGACTGCGAGATATACGAGTCAAAGTGCAGCGGCATCTCCCTTGGCAAGTACAAGCAGCCGGACAACGACAATAAGTGGCTGCACAAAAAATACAAGGACGGCACCCAGACCGAGCGGGAGTGCATCTGCCGGGCTCAGTACGAGGGGTGGACAAAGGAGCGCATTGGTTCCCATATTGTGCGGCGGTGCAATATCCACGACTGCGGCCAGACCGGCATTGTGGGCCATCTGGGCGGGGTGTTCTCACTTATCGAGGACAACCATATCCACCATATAAACAACAAACAGAACCTGGCCGGGGCGGAGATAGGCGGCATCAAAATGCACGCCGCCATCGATGTTATTATCCGGCGCAACCATTTCCACCACTGCACCCGGGGCCTTTGGCTGGATTGGCAGGCCCAGGGCACCAGGGTGACCGGGAACTTTTTCCATCATAACACCCTGCCCAACCTCAGCGAGACTGAGGAGCCGGATCCCACAGCTTTGATGGGCATGGGCGAGGACATCTTCGTGGAGGTCTCCCACGGGCCCACCCTGATCGACAACAATATCCTGCTCTCCCATCGGTCCATGAAGCTGGCCTGCCAGGGAGTGGCAGTGGTACACAACCTTATCGGAGGCGGCCTTGCGGCGGTGGGCATTGGCACGGATAACGGCGCAAAGACTCTCAGTTCGCCCCGGTACACCCCCTATCATGTGCCCCACAGGACCGAGGTGGCGGGCTTTATGACCTTCCTGCACGGGGATATGCGGTTCTATAACAATATCTTCGTCCAGCAGCCCATGCACCCGGTGCTAAAGGCCGCCATGGAGGCCATGAAGGGGGGAAGCGGCTGGGACGACGGCAACATAGCCGTGGGCACCTTCCCCTATGACGGCTATCCCACCTATGAGGAGTGGGACAGAGAGTTCGAGGGCTACTGCGGCATGGGCAGCGAGCCCAGTGACAGGTACTATATGCACCTGCCGGTCTGGGCCGGGGGGAACGTCTATGCCAACGGTGCCGTGCCCTGGGAGAAGGAAAAGGACTTTACAAAGATAGAGGGCGTGGAGCTTTCGCTCGGCTATGAGAACGGCGAATATACCCTGAAGACCAACCTATACGAGTTGCTGCCAAAGCTGGATACGCCGATGGTGTCCACAGAGCTGCTGGGCGAGGCTTTTGAGCCCGAGCAGCGGTTCGAGGGGCCGGACGGCGAGGCTATCGTGTTCGACAGCGATTACTTCGGAGAGCATAGGGGTATACGGCCGGTGCCGGGGCCCTTTGAGAGCGCGGGGGCCGTTTTGAAGCTGTAAACTGGAGCCGGCAGGATCAAAACCGTGCCGGGCTGTGAACCAAAGGCTTTATACAGATGGTTTGTATGGATATGCAGAGGGCGATATGGAAATTGGCGCGGTCCTGGCAAGATAAATGTATAAATGTGCAGAAAGGAAGATTCAGATGGACATTCGCTACAGCGCAAATCCCAATGACGTAAAACGCTACACCACCGAGGAGCTCCGCCGGGAGTTCCACATCACCGGCCTCTACCGGCCGGATACGGTGCAGGCCGTCTACAGCCACGTTGACCGCATGGTGACTCTGGGGGTTATGCCGGTAAATGAAACAGTGCCCATTGACAAGGGCATAGACGTGTGGGCGAACTTCGGCACCCGCTTTTTCCTGGAACGCCGGGAGGCAGGGCTGTTCAACCTGGGCGGCGCAGGTGTTGTGGCGTGCGACGGCACAGAATACAAGATGGGGTATAAGGACTGCCTGTACATCGCAATGGGGACAAAACAAGTCACTTTTAAGAGCGAGGACAGCAGCAATCCTGCACGGTTCTACGTGGTCAGCGCACCGGCTCATCGCGCCTATGAGACGAGACTTATTACCCTTGAGGAGGCCGCAAAAAAGCCGTTAGGCTCTGCTGAAAGTTCAAATAAGCGGGTGATAAATCAGTTTATCCACCCGGACGTGCTTCCCACCTGCCAGCTTTCCATGGGCATGACCTGCCTGGAGCCCGGCTCCGTCTGGAACACCATGCCCTGCCATACCCACGAGCGGAGAATGGAAATTTATACATACTTTGAGATACCCGAAGACAACGTAGTATTCCACCTGATGGGCCAGGGGGACGAGACCCGGCACATTGTCATGCAGAATTTCGACGCTGCCATCTCCCCAAGCTGGAGCATACACGCTGGTTGCGGCACGTCAAATTATACCTTTATCTGGGCCATGGGCGGGGAGAACCAGGCCTTTGACGACATGGATGTGATACCTACAACGGACTTGAAGTGAGGCAATAAAATGAATATTCTGGATAATTTTTCATTAAAGGGCAAGACCGCTCTGGTGACGGGCGCGTCCTACGGGATCGGTTTTGCCATCGCCAGCGCCTATGCTGAAGCCGGAGCCACGGTGGTTTTTAACGACATCAATCAAGATTTGGTGGACAAAGGACTTGCCGCATACCGGGAGAAGGGTATCAAGGCCCATGCTTACGTCTGCGACGTGACAGACGAGCAGGCTGTCCAGACACTGGTAAAGCAGATTGAAACTGATGTTGGCACTATCGACATTCTGGTTAATAATGCAGGCATTATACGCCGGGTCCCCATGCTGGACATGAGCGCCGAAGAGTTCCGCAAGGTGATCGACGTGGATTTGAACGCCCCGTTCATCGTGGCAAAGGCCGTGCTGCCCGGCATGATAGCGAAGGGCCACGGTAAAATCATCAACATCTGCTCCATGATGAGCGAGCTGGGCCGGGAGACCGTCAGCGCCTACGCCGCCGCCAAGGGCGGGCTGAAAATGCTCACCCGGAACATCTGCTCTGAGTACGGCGAGGCCAACATCCAGTGCAACGGCATCGGGCCGGGCTACATTGCCACCCCCCAGACCGCACCCTTGCGGGAGACCCAGCCCGACGGCAGCCGCCCTCCCTTCGACCAGTTCATCGTGGCCAAGACCCCCGCAGCCCGCTGGGGCACGGTGGAGGACCTCGTGGGTCCGGCGGTGTTCCTGGCAAGCGACGCCTCCAACTTTGTAAACGGACAGATATTGTATGTGGACGGCGGGATTTTGGCTTATATTGGCAAGCAGCCTTGAGGTGGGAAACAAAACAGCAAAAAAGCGCTCGGCTACCGGCCAAGCGCTTTTTTCTATGTCTTACCAGATAACCAGTTCTTTGCTACAGAGCTTCATCAGTGCCTCCAAAAAATAGTAGTCCCCATAAATGATGGAAAACTCATGCTCCTTGTCATGGTAAGCCCCGGTGCATTTGGTGAGGAAATTGTCCTCGTCCTCGTTCCAGTTGAAACTGTGCTTTTCCAAGGCTTGCAGCAGCTTTACCGCCGCGCTTAAGTACACATCGCTCTGCCTGCCGTCAGAGAGTTTACTGAGCTCGATGAGCCCGCAGGCGGCGATAGCGGCGGCGGTGGAGTCCTCCCAGGCGGACTCGGTGGGCTGGCGGAAGTCCACGGGGATAAGGCCGCTCTCGGGGATATTCGCCATGAAGTAGTTGGCGATATGCTCTGCGGCGCTCAAAAACTCCGGGTTCTTGGTATGCAGATAACTGAGGGTAAAGCCGTACAGCCCCCAGGCCTGGCCCCTGGTCCAGGAGGAGCCGGTCTCGTACCCCTGCCCGCCGTAGGTGGTGACATACTCGCCGGTATGGGTGTCAAACTCCACGATATGGTTGACGGAGCCGTCTCCGCGCACAAAATGCTGTGCCGCCGTATGGGCGTGGTTCTCGGCGATTTGGGAAAAGCGTGGGTCGCCGGTCTCCTCGCTGGCCCAGTACAGCAGGGGCAGGTTCATCATGCAGTCGATGATGGCCCAGCCGCTGCGGTCCACGTCCGAGCCCTCCCAGTCGTTCCAGGCGCGGAGGAATTTCCCGGCGGGGTTATAGCGCCCTGCCAGTACCTCTGCCGCCAGCAGCCCCCGCTTTTTGGAGCGCTCGTTCCCGGTGACCCGGTAGTCGGCAACTGCGGTGGGCAGCCACTTGAAGCCGTTGTCGTGGTCCATCATGTCGTAGTGTAGGAAACAGGTATCAAGCTTTTCCTCGCTCCAGCGGGCGATTTCCTGATAGCGCTTCTCGCCGGTGAGGGCGTGCATCTGCCACATTATGCCGCCCCAGAAGCCGTTGGTCCACCAGCTGATATTCCTCTCGTCGGACTTGTCCGCATGGATGCCGTCCTTGGTGTCGTAGGGTATCTTCTCTGCCGAGCGCTCCCGCACCTTCTCCATTTTCTTTGCCATGCGGCTGAGGGTTTCCTCGACCCATTTGCTTTGATTTTCAGTCAGCTTCATACCTATCACTCCTTATATTCTCACTGCTCATATTTTGCGTCGGTCAACTGGATTTGGCCTGTCAGGCATGGGTTCTCCCGTCCATGCAGCTCTTTCCCGTACTTTCTTTTTAAAATTATACCATATTGACAGACAGAAAGCAATTGTCAGCGGCAGGAGGGGCGGTCTTCCCGACCCGAGAGGGAACGCATCCCGGGCCGAGGCGGCGCAGAGGGGGAGGAAATATATTGTCATAAGCGAATAACCCCTTTCGTAATCGGGCAGTTCTGCAAAATGCACATCTGTTTTGAAAAGATGTGCATTTTCGCGTCCACCCTTGACTTTCAGGGCCCGCTGTGGTATAAAAAATAAATGCGGAAGAACTCTCCCGCCCCGCTTTTGGGGCTTCATGCTCTTCCGCATTTAATATTACAACCTGCGAGGAGAAATATTATGTTAAAAAGCAAAAAAATCATACGAGTAGCCGTTATCGGTGGGGGCGCCGTGGCCCAGCGCAGGCATCTGCCGGAGTATGCTGAAAATCCCAATGCGGAGATCGCCGGGGTCTTAGATTTCAATATGGACCGGGCGAAGGAGCTGGCGGAGATATATGGCGGCAGGGTCTACGGCTCCATGGAGGAGGTGCTCTCTGACGGCTCGGTGGACGCTGTGAGCGTCTGTACCCCCAACGCCACTCACGCCGAATACAGCATAAAAGCCCTTGAAGCTGGCAAGCATGTGCTTGTGGAAAAGCCCATGGCCCTAAGCCTTCAGGAGACCAGGGCCATGATGGCGGCCCGGGAGAGGTCGGGGAGGACCATGATGCTGGGCCATAACCAGCGGCTGATAAGGGCCCATACAAAGGCAAAGGAGCTGTTGAAGGCCGGCTCTATTGGGGAGCTGCTGTTTTTCCAGAGCAGCTTCAAGCATCCCGGCCCCGAGACCTGGTCCGCCGACCCCGGGGCGGACACGTGGTTCTTCCAAAAGGACAAGGCAAACTTTGGCGTTATGGGGGACCTGGGGGCCCATAAGATAGACCTGATACGGTATCTTACCGACTCCGAGATAAAGAGTGTGTTCGCGGATATGCGCACCCTTGACAAAAAGTACGCCGACGGCTGCCCCATAGAGCTGGAGGACAACGCCGTGTGTATGTTCAACATGGAGAACGGCCTGCCGGGCATAATGCACTACAGCTGGACCAACTATGGCCGGGAGGACAACTCCACTATAATCTACGGCACCAAGGGCGTGATGAAAATATTCGGCGACTATGCTGACGATATCGTTTTGGAGATGCGCGACGGCATACAGGTAAAGTACACCGTGGGCGGCATCGCCACAAACGCCAACCAGACCAAGAGCGGCGTTATCGACGAGTTTATCGCGGCCCTCCTAGAGGGCCGTGAGCCCATAGTCACGGCGGTGGACGGTCATAACACTCTGGCCGTTATAGAGACCGCCATGCGCTCCGCCCGGGAGAAGAAATGGCTTGATATAGCGTACTGACCTTGTGCTCTACAGCCTAAGCCTCGAGAAGTCGGCGCAGGCCTCGATGGAGCTGACTACTATGCTCAGCCCCTCCTCGTCCTCCGCGCTGAACCGGCCTTTCTCGGGGCTGTCGATATCCAGCACGCCTACTATCCTCCCGACGCTGCAAAGGGGCAGAACTATCTCCGAACGGGAGGCGCTGTCGCAGGCGATATGCCCGGGAAACCTGTGCACGTCCTCCACCCGGAGGAGGCGCCCCTCACGCACCGCCGTGCCGCATACGCCCTTTCCGATCTCTATCCTGACACAGGCGGGCCTGCCCTGGAAGGGGCCAAGAAGCAGGCTGCCATTATCAATAAGGTAGAAGCCCACCCAGTTTATGCGCTCAATACCCTCGTTTAAAACAGCCGAAGCGTTGGAAAGCAGGGGGAGGAAGTCCCCGCAGACCCCAGCCAGCGCTTCGATTTGTTTTGCCATAAGCTTATAGTCAGGCATTTTATATCCCCTTCTGCTCCATATAGTTTTTCAGCACCACGGCAATCTCCGCCCGGGTCATGCTGCTTCCGGGGTCGAAGCGGTTGCCGCTTTTCCCTTGGATTATTCCCTTATCCCTGGCCCAGTCCACTGCGGCGGCGGCATACCCTGAGATATCCCCCTCGTCCTCAAAATCCTGCGCAGGGGAGGGCTCCGGCTCGCCCTCATAGCGCCAAAGGGTGGCTACGACCTGTTCACGGGTCACCGGGTCGTTCGTTCCGAAAAGGCCGTTTCCATAACCCTCCATAACTCCGGCCCCATAGGCCCACAGGACGCCGTCGGTATACCACTGCCCGGGCCGGATGTCCGCAAAGGGATTTTCCTCCGGGAGCTTTGACCCGCCCGCTACCCGATACAGCACGTTTGCCAGCATGGCCCGGGTCATGGTGCCGCCGGGGGTGAAGCGTCTGTCCCCGGTCCCGCTCATGAGCCCCTTGTCCCGGCAGTATACCACCGCGTTTGTATACCATCTGCCGTCTGGTACATCGGTGTACCCTGACTTATATACCGACTCCTCTAGTATCATGCACTGCCGGCCCCGGGACCTGAACACGGACTCGAACCGGCTTCGGCTGTAGGTCACCCTTCCGGCCAAGGGGTCGGCAAGGGTGACTGTTGTGGGGGTATAGCCGATGAGCACCGCCCCGTGGTCATCGTGGCTTATGCTCATGAGCTTATTGCTTGGAGAGTACCAGCTAAAGTATGAATGGCGGTCCACCATGCCTATAGTCACCAGGACCACCACCGGGACGCCCTGCTCTACAAGGGAGTAGAGCTGCCCAGGTGTGGAGCCGGTCATATCCTTGGCGTGCATACGCACGTTATTGGCCTGAAAGTATCTGTCTGCGGCGGTGCAGAGGGCCGGAGCGCCGCAGATATAGCCCGACAGGGAAAAGGGGTTCCCCACAAAATAATTGTCCATGTCTGGGCCGTACAGTCTGCCGTCGCTGCCGTAGTGGAAGCTGGGGGAGGCGGTGGGAAGATACCGGCCCGCCATGGTGGTTTTGCTGACCTTATACCCATAGTAATGCATTGCCATTGTAAGGGCGGTGACCTCACAGCCGGTGGGAAGCTCGGGCATTTGGTAGACGATGGGGAAACCGCTGATGGTATGGCTGCCCCCGGTTTGGGAGGCGGCCGGGACCCTAAGGCCCGCAGCAATATAGACTGCCGCCAGCAGAAATACGGCATACCTCTTTAACCTTGTCATAAATAATTCCCCATTCCCATGTGTTATATGTCAATTATAGCGCAGAGCGCGGAAAATATCAAGTACAGGTTGAAACCTCCACACGCCTATGGTATGATAAGCGTAACCGATATGCCAGCGTGAAAGGAGCGTTAAAGCCTATGCTTATAAGTCAAAAGATGAGGGAGCTCTCGCCGGAGCTGGACCCGCTGCGCCTGGGCACCGGCTGGAGGCCCGAGGAGCTTTCTAAACCACAGATATTCATTGAGAGCACCTTCGGCGACAGCCACCCGGGCTCCGGGCATTTGGATAAGCTGGTGGAGGCCGCCAAAGAGGGCATAGCCGAAGCCGGCGGCCGCGGGGCCAGGTACTTCTGCACGGACATATGTGACGGCGAGAGCCAGGGCACCGACGGCATCAACTACTCCCTTATGAGCCGAGAGATGATAGCCAATATGATAGAGATACAACAGAGCGCCACCCCCTTTGACGCAGGGGTGTATATTGCCAGCTGTGACAAGGGCCTGCCAGGGAACCTGATGGGGCTTATGCGTGTAAATATCCCGGCGGTAGTGGTAACCGGCGGCACCATGGCGGCGGGGCCCCAGCTGCTTACCCTGGAGCAGCTGGGCATATACTCCGCAAGGTACGAGCGGGGGGAGATAGACGAGAGCGAGCTAAACTGGGCAAAGCGGAACGCCTGTCCCAGCTGCGGGGCCTGCTCCTTTATTGGCACGGCCTCCACCATGCAGATAATGGCCGAGGCCCTGGGGCTGGCCCTTCCCGGCAGTGCCCTGCTGCCCGCCACAAGCCCGGACCTTTTGGAGTATGCGAAAAGCGCGGGGAGGCTTGCGGTAAAGCTGGCAAATAGCCAGGGTATGAGGCCCTCGGACATAGTGACCCTAGAGAGCTTTGAGAACGCCATACTGGTCCACGCGGCGGTGTCCGGCTCCACGAACTGCCTTCTGCACCTTCCGGCCATGGCCCACGAGCTGGAGCTGGAGATAACCGGCGACACCTTCGACCAGCTGCACAGGGGGGCCCGCTACCTTCTGGACGTGCGCCCTGCGGGGCGCTGGCCGGCGGAGTTCTTTTACTATGCCGGGGGCGTGCCGGCTATAATGGAGGAGATAAAGGGGCACCTGCACCTGGACGCCATGACCGTCACAGGGAAGACTTTAGGGGAGAACCTGGAGGAGCTGAAAGCCGGCGGTTTCTATGATCGGTGCCAGGAGTGGCTGGAGAAGGCCAATAAGAAGCACCATACAAGCATAACCCGCGAGGACGTTATCCGGCCCTATGACAGGGCTTTGGGCACGGACGGCTCTATCGCCATTTTAAAGGGCAACCTGGCCCCGGAGGGGGCTGTGATAAAGCACACCGCCTGCCCAAGAGAGATGTTCTCCGCCACCCTTACCGCCCGGCCCTTTGACAGCGAGGAGGAGTGCATAGACGCGGTGCTCCACCACAGGGTGAAGCCCGGGGACGCGGTGTTCATCCGCTATGAGGGGCCAAAGGGCTCGGGTATGCCGGAGATGTTCTATACCTCCGAAGCCATATCCTCGGACAAGGAGCTGGGCCGCAGCATTGCCCTTATCACCGACGGCCGCTTCTCCGGGGCCTCCACCGGCCCGGTCGTAGGCCATTGCAGCCCAGAGGCCCAGGTGGGCGGGCCCATAGCCTTAGTCGAGGAGGGAGACCTTATACGCCTGGACGTTAAAGAGCGGGTGCTGGAGATAGTGGGCGTGAAGGGGGAGCGGAGGACCCCGGAGGAGATAGACGCGATACTGGCGAAGAGAAAAAAGCGCTGGAAACCGAAGCCGGTGAAATATAAGCGGGGAGCGCTGCGGCTGTTCTCAGAGCTGGCGGCTTCGCCCATGAAGGGCGCGTACCTTGACTATGGCAATTTTGATAAAGAATAAAACGGGAGGAATACAAATGGACAAGCTGAGTCAAACGATTTCAGAGATAGGCATAGTGCCGGTGATAAAGCTTACGGACCCGGAGCGGGACGCGGTAAAATTGGCACAGGCCCTTTGCGCCGGTGATGTGCCCGTGGCCGAGGTCACCTTCAGGGCAAGTGGGGCCGAGAGGGCAATAAGGCTGATGAAGGAGGCCCGGCCGGACATGATAGTGGGCGCGGGCACGGTTACAAGCACGGAGCAGATAGACGCGGCCCTAAACGCGGGGGGACAGTTTATCGTCACCCCGGGCTTCGACCCGGAGCTGGTGGAGTATGCCAAGAAAAATGGAGTGCCCATATACCCCGGCTGCACCACCCCCACGGACTACCACGCCGCCTTGAAGTTCGGGCTGGAGCTTATCAAGTTCTTCCCCGCCGAGCAGTCCGGGGGACTTCCGAAGATAAAGGCCATGAGCGCGCCCTTCCCCCAGTTTAAGGTGATGCCCACAGGGGGTATCTCCATCGGCAACCTGCGGGAGTATATAAGCTGCCCGGTGATAGCGGCCTGTGGGGGCTCCTACATGGTGACAGGAGAACTCGTCGAGGGGCAGAGATGGGAGGAGATCACTGAGCTCTGCCGGTTATCAAGAGAGATAGTCAAGTCGGCCAGAAGCGAAGGGTAAAAAAAGGGTACGGACCCGCAGAAGGTCCGTACCCTTTTTTTATTCTGTTCAGATACCCAGCACGTCCCGAAGGTAAATCCGGGAGACCTCCGCCGAGTGGAAGTTGCAGACCTCGGGCCGGTCCAGTTCCACACAGAGCACCCCGTCAAAGCCTACCTCAGTGAGGGCGGCCTTCACCGCCGGGAAGTCCACCGTGCCGTGGCCAAGGGCCCTAAAGCTGGCCATCTTTTCCCGGCCTTGGGCTTTGGAAAGGGCATATGTGTCCACGTCCTTCAGGTGCATATAGGCAATGCGGCCGCCATACTGCCGGATAAGCGCCGCCGGGTCCATGCCCGCCAGGGTGGTGTGGGCGGTGTCGAAGCAGAAGCTGACATACTCCGGCTCGGTGTGGGCGGCCGCCGCTCCCGCCGCTCCGCCGCCCTCCCCTCGGTGTGGGCGGCAAAGTAGTCGATGTCGCTTTGGGAGAACACGCAGGTGCCATAGTGGGGGTGGAAACAGACGGTCACGCCCTTCTCACTGGCGTATTTTCCAAGGCGGTTCACAATCTCACAGATGGTATCTATCATCTTTGGGTCGGTGGGCCGCTCGAAGGGCTCCTCTCCAAAGCCGCCGTGCTGGCAGTTGTACCATTTGCCGCCTATTTCTGAGAGAAAATCCACCTGC
>ERZ777305.574-NODE-574-length-59143-cov-5.686789_pt1 | contig 59143 bp, 52 predicted proteins | sample MGYA00374965_ERZ777305 | MGnify/ENA primary metagenome ERZ777305 (study PRJEB29328, sample SAMD00013331) | mouse gut metagenome | study: EMG produced TPA metagenomics assembly of the Metagenome analysis of fecal microbiota from mouse which was promoted...
CTGTGCCAGCCAAGTTGTCTGGAGCCAAAACGGTATTACAGTCGAGATAATTGAAGGTAATTCTGTTTCACCCAGAGCGGTGCTGTTCCAGGGCACCTATACCGGCGAGGGCCCATACAGTGTTCAGGGCAACTGCGTTGCCGCAGAGGGTAATTGCGTCAATGTTTATATCGACAATACGGATGGAAATGGGGACTTATATCCTGTCTTTAATTTATGTGGGACCGAAGTATCCAGCTCACAGTTTATGCTGGAACAGGGCAAGGATTTTACATACCGCATTACACGCCAGGACATGGGCGACATCGAAGGTCCTCTTATCGTCACAGTCCACTCACGCGACGGACATATGATGAATTTCTTTATCCGTGCCAGACAATTCGTCTATGTCCCCTGATTTATGGGAGGGAAAAACAATATGAAGAAACAATCCAGGCTTAACTTCTGGAAGGGCTTCTTGTCCGCCACTTTGGTATTTGCTTGCATTTCCAGCGCCATGGCTATGTCAGGTACAGTCAACTTCTCTCAGGTGACGCTAGCTATGAATGGGCGTGCAGTGTTTTCTAAGGGAGAAAGCTTAAAAGCAAGCAACGGTCAGTCGATTCCGTCCAGTATTTCATATATTGATGAGACCGGAGGCGGCACTACCTACCTCCCCCTGGCCTATGTTTCCCGCCTGTTAGATACCCCTGTCTCCTGGGATGGAACCACTAGCACAGTGTCCTTGGGTACGTTTAAAGGCATAAGCGGCGATTTGGGGATTCCTGATTTCACTTCGCAGTTCCGGTTTGGCAATGGGGAATTTGCAGTAGAGGACAGCGGTTTTGCCGCGGATATGGCTGCGCTGGACAGCCGGCTGACACCGCAGTCTTCCGACAATATGTATTCCGATATGTACAGATACCGGTTTAAAAAAGTTTTATAGGCAGCGATAATGGAGTAGAAAATATGTGATGCGATATATCTGTTTGCAAAGTTTACGCCTGCTTTATGTTGAACTGAATAAAAGGTTAATTAGCAGGGGCTGTCCGAAAATTTGGAATATGGCTCCTGTCATGCGCTTTTGCGTTTGGTAAAATGTGTATAAAAGTCCTATCACTTTTTACCCTGTCTGTGATAAAATAAAATACATATACAATTTAAACCGGCAAGAATGCAGGGGCATTATATTTCATCCAGGGAGGAAATTTATGGTCATAAAACATAATTTGTCGGCGCAAAATGCTAATAGAATGTTTGTTCAGACTTCGAAGGCACAGGCTAAAAACATGGAAAAACTTGCGTCAGGTTATAGAATCAATCGTGCTGCGGATGATGCGGCGGGATTGTATATATCCGAAAAAATGAGACGACAGATTAGAGGTCTGTCGCAGGCGTCTTCCAATTGTCAGGAAGGCATTTCTCTGGTGCAGATTGCGGATGGAGCGATGGAAGAAGTTCAGGATATGCTTCACCGGGGGAATGAATTATGTATTAAAGCCGCGAATGGAACATTAACGGTTGAAGACAGAAATTATATTCATATGGAAATCAGGCAGTTGCTGCAGGAGATTAACAATATCGCGGACCGGACTACCTATAATGAGATTCATGTATTGCAGGGAACCGGCTTCCAGTTTGTAGAGGATGACCCATCCATTATTGCTGTCGGCGGGCTGCCCGACTGGGTTCCGGTAGGTTCAAAAAACAATCTGAATGAAACGTATACGACGCAGGAAACCTATCAATATACGGACACGAATGGAAATCCGGCGACACAGGTATTTGATATTACACATGAGGCGGCGACGATAAATTTCAGGCAGTTTCATGGTTCGGACAGCCAGATTAGAGAACTGATTGGCAATGGGTTTTACAGCACATGCTGTACTTGTACCAATCATTACAGCATTAAATTTACGGGAGGAACTTCCAGCAGCTTAGAAGTCAGCGGCAGTCATTTCATATACAATATTGGTATTGAAGGCGCGAAGGACGCCTCTGAACTGATTCAGCGTATTATACAGGGAACGGATAACGGAAATCCCCGCGGTCATTTCACGAAAATGGTAGAGGACAACGGTAAATTGATTGTTTATGATGACCGCTGTAATTCGCCGCGGCCGCCGCTGCCGGTTGGCAACGGGACACCCGGAAGTTGGGATGGATGGCGGAATCATCAATTCTGGATTCAGGCGCATGATGCCTACGGCAGATTTGGACCGGGAGTCGCTTACTCGATAGATGATATACAGAAATTTGCCAGAAAGCAGGGTGTTCATATACAGGCAGGATGTGAGCCGGGAACGCATATCAGTATAGCGCTTCCTTTTATATCCACGCTCGTGATGGGAATCAGCCAGGTCGATGCGAGGACACAGGATGGCGCCAGCGCGGGAATCTCTGCTTTTAAAAAGGCGTTAGAATATGTAAGCGAGGAAAGAAGCCGAATGGGTGCATATCAGAATCGTCTGGAACATACCATTAACAATTTGGATAATGTAGTCGAGAATACACAGGCGGCCGAATCCAGAACCCGGGATGCGGATATAGCGAAGCTGATGGTAGAACATGTAATCGGTCAGGTTTTGGCGCAGACAGGGCAGGCAATGATAGTGCAGAGCAATCAGAATAGAGATGGGATATTGAGTCTGCTGCAATAAGATAAGAAAAAAAGAAGGCGTCTCTGGTTCAGAAGGAACCGGGGACGTTTTGTGTTGTGATTGGCATTTTCCAAAAGAATATGATAGAATAATCCATAGGCATATCAGTGCGGAATACGGAAATCACAGGTCGGCAGACGGTAAAAATCATAAAACCTGTAAGAATGGAGGACATTATGAGTACATTTTCCACCAAAGATAACATCATGAACGAATATATGCAGAAAAAGGGATTGTATGAACATCTGAGCGTCTCTGTGCTTCAGATTACCGAAGGTTTAATGAGAAAGCATGGCATCAAATACGCAACCGCGGAATATCGAATCAAAGAAGAGAACAGTCTTTCCGAGAAAATCCGCAAAAAGGGAGACAAATATAAAGCGTTGTCCGATATTACCGACATTGGAGGCATCCGTATTATTACCTATTATGCAAATGATGTAGACCGGGTTGCGGAACTTATAGAGCGGGAATTTAAGGTGGACAAAGAAAACAGCATCGATAAGAGAAAGACGCTTGGCCCGAAGGTATTTGGCTATCTTTCCTTACACTATGTCATTTGCCTCGATGACAGGAGAGCGGCGCTGCCGGAATATGAAAACCTGGGAGAACTGAAAGTAGAAATACAGATTCGTTCCATTCTGCAGCATGCCTGGGCGGAGATGGAGCATGATATGGGATATAAAAGCAATGTCGAAGTGCCGTCGGAAATTGTCCGTGATTTTTCCCGGCTGGCCGGATTGCTGGAAATTGCCGACAAAGAGTTTCAGGAGATTCGGCAGAAGATTTCGAAGTATAAATCAGAGGTTTCCGCCAAAATGCAAAACGATATACGGGATGAAGACATTAAGCTGGATGCGGTATCTCTGCAGATTCTGCTCGATAAGGATAAGGACTTTTTTTCCTTAAATCAGGAAATCGCGGATGTTACAGGAATTGAAATGGATTATGAAAGAGGAGGCAGTCCTGGCATTCTGAACTGTTGTCAATGGCTTGGAATTACGACTGTAAGAGAAGCAAAATCATTGTTGGCGCAAAAAAAAGATTTGGCTGTCGGTCTTGCGAAGGGAATTCTGAACAGTGAGAACGTCGAAATTCTGTACAGTACGATAGGACTGTTTTATTTGTGTTATGCAAAGCTGGTGACAGAGTATCCCTTCTGTAAATGGATAGAGTATTTTGAGGATAACCATTTGGGATTCGGAGAGGAATCGGAAGAATTTATTGAAAAATTGTCTGCAATCTATCAGAAGATGCCTGAAGATAAGAGGGAGTAAGCGTTATGGATATACATAATTTCAGAGATATCGGCGGTTATTAAAATCGAGACGGGAAAGTCCTGAAAAAGAATATGATTTTTCGCGGAGGCGCGTTAAACCGTATCATGCGGGAGCAGGCTGTGGGCCCCTGTCAGGGGTTCAGGAAGAGTTTATTCGGCTGACCATCGGCGCTGTCCGGAGAAAATATGTCGATTATGCCGAATTTTTTGAAAAGGAATACAGGCTGGACCGGGAAAAGAGAAACCGCCTCATAGAAATTTAGTGTATGTAAAGGAGTTTGTCAAAAGGATAGCGGGGATGAAGAACAAGACAAATCAGATGACCGACCGCGGTATGCTTTTTACCATTCTAACCCTTGCGTGGCCGACGATGCTGGAGCAGCTTATGCAGACGGCCGTTCAGTATATCGATACGGCGATGGTTGGTTCTTTGGGAACCCGGGCGACAGCGGCGGTAGGTTCAACGGGAACCGTCAACTGGCTCATCGGCAGTACGATTTCTGCCGTTGGCGTTGGATTTCTTTCTTATATCGCAAAGTCATACGGGGCAGACGACCAGACTGCCGCAAAACGTGCCGCTGCGCAGGCGGTCTTGTGTACATGCGTCCTGGGCGTTATCTTTACGGCGCTGACGGTATCTTTAAGCGGCATGATACCCGTCTGGATGCAGGTGGAAGCAGGAATACAGGAAATGGCTTCCCTGTATTTCATGATATTATATCTGCCCATGCTGCCGCGGACGGCGAGCATTATTTTCGGTACGGTGCTTCGTTCGGCGGGAGATACGAAATCACCGATGAAAATCGGACTGCTGGTAAATTTCATTAATGTAGTGTTGAATTTTCTCATGATATATCCTGCAAGACAGGTCGAAGTATTTTCGATACATTTTACCGTGTGGGGAGCGGGACTTGGCGTAATCGGCGCAGCAATTGCCAGTGCGGCCGCGTTTACGACAGGAGGTATCTGTATTACACGGGCGCTCTTCAGGCACAAAGAGATTTCTCCAAGAGGGCAGAGATTTTCTCCCGATATGCAGATACTGAGACCATGTTTGCGCGTGGCGTTTCCGAACATGCTGCAGCGTTTTGGCACTTCGCTCGGATATGTGGCGTTCGCGGCGATGATTAATTCTCTCGGGGAAGTGTCAACGGCGGCGCATACCATTGCTAATACGGTGGAATCCGCTTTTTACATCCCGGGGTATGGAATGCAGACGGCGGCGGCAACGCTGGCGGGCAACGCATACGGTGCGAATGACGGAAAGCGCATGAAGAAACTTGCATCCATTTTTATCCCGTTGGAAATGATATTGATGACGGGGTCCGGTGCATGTCTTTTTTTGGCGGCGCCGGCTTTGATGAGGCTCTTTTCCGTACATGAGGCGGTCATTTCACTGGGGACGACGGTTCTGCGCATGGTGGCGGTTTCGGAACCTTTTTATGGATTTTCCATCATCATTGAAGGATTTATGATGGGGGTTGGAAAGACCAAAGCGCCTTTTGTATATAATATGATTGGGATGTGGTTAGTCCGTATTGCAGGAACTTTTGTCTGTACGCAGTTTCTTGGGCGCGGGCTGGTATCCGCATGGGCCTGCATGATTATCCATAATCTGCTGTTGTTTGCGCTGTTTTTAGTCTGCTATATGCGGGGGATTTGGAATCCGTTCCATTCTGATTCGAAAAAAAATAATTTTAAATAGGACAGCTATCTGTCATATTCGATATGGTATCATTCATGATAAATCAGAGAATCAGGAGGTAAATATATGGAAAAATGGTTATACGTCATGATGATTCAAAAGGGAAAATCTTTTAACAAAGTCACAAAAGCCGTAATTACGAGGCATGTGGAAAATCTGAGAAAATTGGATGCGGACGGAAAAATAGAGCTCTGCGGTCCGTTCAAAGGTTATCCGGGCGTCGCCGGTATGGTTATTTTTAAGACCGAAAGCTATGAAGAAGCAGAGGCGTTGTGCAGGCAGGAGCCGCTTGTAGCGGAAGGGTATGCGAAGTATACGCTGGCGTCTTTACAGGTAGCGGATAATGAGAATAACTATTTGCTGTAAGAAACAATCTTATGCCCTTAAAGGAGAAGGAAAGGTCACGATGGAAAAAAGAGTATCGGAATCCAGAATAGAGCAGGTATATCAGGTCCGGCCGGAGCATTTGAACGGGGCGGGCCGGTTATTCGGCGGAAAGCTGATGGAATGGATTGATGAGCTGGCGGGACTTGTGGGAATCAGACATACACAGCAGGATGTGATAACCGCATCCGTCGATAATCTGAAATTTATCAGAGGAGCTTATTTGAAGGATTTGCTCGTACTGATTGGAAGAGTAACCTATGTAGGAAAAACTTCGCTGGAAGTGCGGGTAGATACTTATATAGAGAGCCTTGACGGAATCCGAAAACCTATAAACAGAGCCTATTTGACGCTGGTTGCGGTGGACAAAGACGGAAATCCCGTGGAAGTGCCGAAGCTGATAATTGAGACGGAAGCGGAAAAAGCGGAATGGGAAGCGGGGATAAAAAGAAGGGAAATGCGTAGGCAGCGAAAAGAAGAGGGATTTTAACAAAAGAACAATGCCGGGTGGGTGGCTGTCTGTAAAGGATATTGTTGCCGGATGGATGCCATGATAGACCGTATGACGCTGCAGCTTTTGGCCAGAGCGGGAGAGATTGAGGGAAGGAAAGACATTCCTGTTTTACAGCGTCTGCCCATGATGATAAAAGCGCCGCATCTGCGTGCGGACTGGAGCGGTGAACTCATGGAGCAGATACGTAAGCCGCAAAATGCGCTCATGCACCAGAAAATACAGGAAAGAATGATGACGGAAATGACATTTCTCTATGCGAACACGGCTTTTGATGAACTGACGGAATACGGCCCGGAAGTCAGACAGAAAAAGACGGAGGCTTTTATTTATCATCTGGAACGGCTTTTAAAGATGGAACAGGAGTTGTTCCTTTATTTTTTTGGTTATAGACTGACTGATGATTTGCCCCCGCAGTTGTGGCGGTTTTTTTGCGGCGATGGAAGATGGGGAGATGAACGGCATATGAAAGGAAGAAACAAAGGAGCGGCTTCCATAAAGCGTATGAGGCTCTGTTACGATAAACCCATCAAAAAGACTATCAATACGATAACAGGCAGTACATAAGTCATGTACAGCCGCATCCATCCGGCAACCTTCATTCCTTTTCCCTGATTAGCTTCGGCAACAAGCCTGTTCCATCCCCAACCGTAACGGCTTGTCGCGAACAGGACATAGGTCAGGCTTCCGAGCGGCAGCAACAGATTGCTCACGATAAAATCTTCCAAATCCAGTACGGTTGAGCCGGCGCCTCTTGGCTGGAACCCGGATAATAGGTTATAACCGACCGCACAGGGAAGGGATAAAACGATGACCGCAAACATGTTGATATAACAGGCTTTTTTTCTGGCCCATCCGAATAAATCCATACAGCAGGAAATAATGTTTTCAAAAACAGCGAGAACGGTTGAAAATGAGGCAAAAAACATGAATACGAAGAACAGGCTTCCCCACAGACGTCCCGCCGGCATATGATTGAAAATATTCGGCAGTGTCATGAAAATAAGGCTCGGACCGCTGTCGGGGCTGACGCCGTAAGCAAAGCAGGCAGGGAAAATGATAAGGCCGGATACGAATGCGACGAAGGTATCCAGTACGGCAACGTTCACGGCTTCCCCAAGAAGCGTTCGCTCTTTCCCGATATAGCTCCCGAAGATAGCCATCGAACCGATTCCGAGGCTGAGTGTAAAAAACGCCTGCGTCATTGCGCCGAGCAGCACATTGCCGATGCCGAGACTTGTCATCCGTTCGAAGTCCGGAAGAAGATAAAAGCGTAAGCCCTCGCCGCCTCCTTTTAACAACAGGCTGTTGAAAGCAAGCACTACCATAATTGCCAGTAAGGCAAGCATCATGATTTTACTGACTTTTTCCAGACCGTTCTGCAGCCCTATGGAACAGATTCCAAATCCGAGCAGTACGACAACGGCCATGAACCCAACCATTCCGTAAGGGTCGGCCAGCATATTTCCGAATATCGTTCCGATAGCCTCAGCGTCCGTTCCGACAAAAGTTCCCTCGGCCATATAAAAGAAGTAGTGGAGCATCCAGCCCGCTACCGTCGTGTAAAACATCATCAGAAGATAGTTGCCCGCCATCGCGGCATATCCGTGCAGATGCCATTTCTGCCCCGGCTTTTCCAATGCGTGGTACAGCTTCACCGGACTTTTCCGGGAGGCGCGCCCCAGTGAAAATTCAATGGTCATCACAGGGATTCCCAGGATAATCAGGAAAAACAGGTAGCACAGCACAAAAGCGCCGCCCCCGTATTGACCGGCCATATACGGAAACTTCCAGACATTTCCAATGCCGATGGCACAGCCGGCGCTGAGCAGAATAAAGCCAAGACGGCTTCCAAGACGTTCTCGTTCCATGTTTAACTCCATTTCTGCGCTGCTTTTTGCGCATAAACGAGTTTGTGGCAAGCAGCGCGCAGACACAAATCTCGCGATTGAAAATCTTTATTTTCAATCTTTTCCTCTCATTCTGTCATTTCTATTGGTCTGACATCCATTAGTCTAACATCCGGGGAATCTTTCGTCAAATATAAATGCAGGAGCATTTTTCCGAAACTCGTTTTCTTATACAAAGTTCATAAAATTCAATTGGGAAACAGTCAGAAAGAGAAAGAAATATGTGAAAACTGCTAATTATGAGAAAAAAACACAAGAGGAGTTGACAAAAATCGACAAATAACCATATAATATAATTGTTAAACAAATAGACAAAAAAGAAGGAAGTTATAGGGAAAGGCACGGTCATGAATATGAAAGAAATGAAAATTTTGGCGCCATGCGGAATTCTGGGGTACGGATTTCCCAAAGAGTCTTTCATGAATGGTATGAAAGAAAAACCGGATGCAATCGTAGTAGATGCCGGGAGTACGGACGCAGGGCCGCATAAGCTCGGAGAGGGTGTTGCAATCGTCAGCGACGAAGCCAGCAGAAGAGATTTGGAACTGATTATAACGGCGGCTGCCCGGGCGGAAATTCCGGCCATTATCGGTTCGGCGGGAGGCGCCGGAGGAAGCGTTCATGTGGAACGCACGCTGCGCATTGTCGCTTCCATTATAGAGGAACATCATCTGCAGGCGTTGAAGACCGTAGTGATATGGGCAGATATTCCCAAAACCGTTATCAAAGAAAAAATGAAAGAAGGAAAAACCGAAAAACTGGGAAACCTTGTAAAAGAGCTGACGGAAGAACGGCTCGATAAATCGAGCGGTATCGTAGCGCAGATGGGACATGAGCCGATTGTAAAAGCATTGCAGGAAGGCGCCAGGCTGATTATCTGCGGCCGTGCTTACGACCCGAGCCCTTTTGCCGCGGTGACGGCATATTACGGATTTCCGCTGGAATATGGTTATCATGCGGGAAAAATTTTGGAATGCGCGGCGCTTTGTGCGGTTCCCGGAACGACGAAGGATTGTATGCTCGGGACGATTAGAGAAGACGGATTTGTCATTAAGCCGTTGTCCGGTACGAGGAAATGTACGACGTTATCCGTTGCCGCCCATACTTTTTATGAAAAAGAACATCCCTATATACTGCATGGGCCGGGGGTGGTCATGAATCTGGAAGCATGCAGTTTTGAACAATACGATGAAAGCAGCGTTATGGTAAAGGGCAGCCGTATCGAGAAAGCCCCCCGCTATCAGGTGAAGCTGGAGGGAGCTATCCGTGTGGCATACAGAACGTTCGTAATCGCGGGAGTACGCGACCCGATAATGATTTCCATGCTGAAAGAAGTGGAAAAACTGGTGGAAGAACAAACAAAGGAATATTACGGAGACATTGACCGCAGCCGTTATCAGATACATTTTATGAATTACGGCATCGATGCGGTGATGGGAGAGGCGGAGCCGCTTGCGGATGAGAAAGGCCATGAAGTGGGAGTCCTGTTCGAAGTGATTGCGGATACCCAGGAACTTGCCAATGTTATCTGCAGCACATTACGTTCTACTTTTCTTCATTACGGGTATCCGGGAAGAAAATCTACGGCGGGCAATCTTGCGTTTCCGTTTGCGCCGAGCGATATTCCGTTCGGGCCGGTATATGAGTTCTCCGTTTATCATCTGATGGAGATTGCGGAAACGGAAATGGACGAGCTGTTTCCGATGGAGTGGATAGACTGGAGCGGGGAACAACTTTGTGGCGGTGCGCGTCTCAAAGCCCCCACTGATTAAAATGCCGCTGACGCGGCGGAATGAGAGGAAACATGAAAGAGTATAAATTATATGATTTGGCAACGGTAATCCGTTCCAAGAACAGCGGTCCGTTCCAAATCACACTGGATGTATTATTCGATGATGCGGAAATCTATCGGAAAATAAAAGAAAGCGGAGCGATTACCGAAGAGCGGATTGCGGCTCTGTATAAAATGGAAGAAGCCAGAATCCAACAGATAGTGTTCTTCGATACGGCGCTCGGATTCAAGATTACTTATGACCGGAGCATCTCTTCCGGGACATGCGGAGAACGGGACGTATACGGCGCGCAGCAGCATGCGCCGTTGGCTGAAATGAACATCAGAATATAGAAAGGACGGAAAACAGAAGTGGGTAAAACAGCGGTAAAAAAGAAATGTCAGGCTTCGACCTGGCAGAAAATAAAAAGATATAAATGGATTTATCTGATGCTGATGCCGGCGCTTTTATATTTTGTGATTTTCCGGGTAAGTGCGATTATCGGCATGAAGCTTGCATTTTATGATTATAAGATTGTAGGAGACAATACCTTCGTAGGCATGAAATATTTTAAAATGCTCTTCGATACGCCGGCTTTCTGGAATATTATGAAAAACACTTTGTTAATCAGCAGCATCAAGATTTTTCTGCTGTTCCCGTTCCCGGTCATGTTTGCATTGCTTTTGAACGAAGTGGGCAGAACGAAGTTCGGAAAATTCGTGCAGGTTGTTTCTTATATGCCCCATTTTCTTTCCTGGGTTATCATTGCAGGTATCTGGATAGACGCATTTTCTCAGGGCGGTATCGTGACCGGAATCATGAAGGCGTTCGGTCTGGAATATAAGAATCTGATGGTGAGCAAATCCGCAATCATTCCGATTCTGACAGGGTCTGAAATGTGGAGGAGCATCGGTTGGGACTCAATTATCTACCTGTCCGCGATTCTGGGAATCAGCAAGGAACTGTATGATGCGGCGGCAATTGACGGCGCGGGAAGATGGAAGACGGTAAAGCATATTATTCTGCCGGCCCTGGCAATTCCGATGGTTACGGTACTGATTCTGAATGTTGGTTTCATTATGAGCGCGGGACTGGACCAGATTCTGAACTTTTCGAACGACGCGGTGCTGAGCCGGATTGACATCATCGATACTTATGTATACCGGATAGGACTTGTGAATACGCAATATTCGTTTGCGACGGCGGCGAGTCTGTTCAAAGGAGTAATCGGAACGACGCTGGTTTTGATTACACACTTTATATCGAAAAAACTTACCGGAACCGGAGCGTGGTAAGAAAGGCAAAAAGATTTTCCAAAGAGATTCATGGATAGTTGTGCCGCCAGGGGCGGCGGATGGAGAGGAAAGATGAAAAAGAAAATAACAATCGGGCAGCTTTTGATTCGCGTCTGCCTTTTAACAGCAGCATTGCTGATTTTAATTCCAATATTGAATATTCTTGCCAAATCCGTTTCCGAGCCAAAGCTTGTGCCGTATATGTCCGGATGGCAGTTCTGGCCGAGCGGATTTGACCTGATAAACTATAAGCTGATTTTTTCCAATTCGCTTGTGACCCGTTCTTTCCTGAACAGTTTATTTATTACGACGGTCGGAACGGCGCTGAGCCTTCTGGTGACGGGATGTGCGGCGTATGCCTTGACAAGACCCGGACTCCCGTTCAAAAAACCGCTTATGGTGTTTTTCATCATTATGATGATTTTTGAGCCGAGTATCATTCAGGAATATTTTGTCATAAAAGACCTGAATCTGCTGAACAATATATGGGTTATGGTGATTTATAATTCCGTCAATGTCTATTATCTGATTCTGATGATGCGCTTTTTCGAGGAAACGCCGATTGCTTTGATAGAGGCGGCCAAAATAGACGGAGCGGGAGAACTGTCGGTCTTTTTCAAAATTTTTCTGCCGCTGAATAAAATTGCCTTTATGACGGTCGGCATGTTCTATGCGGTCGTAAGATGGAACGAATATTTTAAGAGCAGCGTGTTTTTACAGACGAGAGATACGACCGTGTTACAGGTATTTCTAAAGCAGTTCGTTGTAAACGGAGATTCGACGGCGATTGCTTCATACGCCAATGTAGACCTGACATCCCTGAATATCGGCTCTTTAAAGGCCGCGACCATTGTCATTGTCATGGTACCGATTCTGGCGATGTATCCGCTGATTTTGAAATATTATACGGGCGGCGTTATGGCAGGAGGGGTTAAAGAATAGTGTGGAAAGAAGTTCTAAAGCTCACGCCAGAGGGCGTTTCGCTAAGAACTTCTATGCTAATACGGTGGAAGGCGGCAGTGGGGATGCGGTTTTTCAGGGTTCTTCTGGAGTTATAATGTTGAGAAAACAGAAAGGGAAGAAAAAATGGACGGACAGGTTTATATACCGGAAGGACATTATATATACCGGGCGGAACATCGGATTATGGAAGGGGACTGCGAATATGACCACGGGCCGAGAATGGTTCGGGTTCCGGCGCTTTTCGTGGACAGATATCCGGTGACGAATGAACGGTTTTACCGATTTTTACAGGAATCCGGTTACTGGCCCGAGGATTCGAAGAATTTTCTGCGGCACTGGGAATATGGCCGATTCCGGGAAGAAGACCGGAAAAAACCGGTGGTCTGGGTCAGTCATAAAGACGCGGAGGCTTTTGCCGGATGGTATGGCGCAAGGCTTCTGACGGATTGCGAGTGGCAGTATGCGGCAGGCGGGAAAGAAAAGTACAGATACCCGTGGGGCGATAAGTATGACAGGACGAAATGCAACGATACCGGAGAAGAAACATTGACGCCGGTGGATGCTTATCCGGAGGGTGTTTCTCCTTTTGGCCTTTATGATATGTGCGGGAATGCTCATGAATGGACGGAAGAAGTTCTGGACGACGGGATGCACAGGTTCGTATTGTTAAGAGGCGGCGCAAGCTATCGGGGCGCGCATTTCTGGCATGCGGAAGGCGGAGCAAAACCAAATAACTGGCACTTGAAATTTCAGCTCTTGAATGAAGGAATGAACCGATGCGCCACCATTACCTTCCGCTGTGCAAAGGAGGCGACAAAATGACCCATTTCGAAATAGAGAATACGCAGCTTCGTTTTCGGTTCGATACGGCCTCAGGACTTTTCTGTACCGGAATTTATCAGAAGGAGACGGAAGAGGAATGGCTTATAAAACCCTGTGTTCCTTTTACATTGGAAGTATGCGGGAAAGTGTATCCGGCGGATGTTTTCGAAATACGGAAAGCGGAATTTTTGCAGGATGAGAAAGACAGAGCGCTTATTTTTGAACTGTTTCTGGCGGAATGGAAACTACGGGCAAGACTCAGTGTTTCCGTAAAGGAAGAATGTCTGGTGTTTCTGCTGCAGGCCGGTGCGGACTGGCAGGAATGCCCAAGAGAAGTTTTCTTGCAAATTCCCCTGTTCCGATATTTTCCGGAGAACGGGAAATGGCATCTTTCGGCCAACCCGAGACCGAAACCGGACGGAAGCCCGGCGCTTGAGCTTCATGAAGAATTTCCGCTTCCAATCTGCTGCATTGATGCAGAGACGTCGCATGGCGTGATGATTGAATTTCCGGATTATCCGGAATTTACTGGAACCTGGAACCAGAACAGGAATAGACAGCTTTTGCAGATGACGGACAGGGAAGCGTTTTTAAATCATAATCTGTTGCTGCGCTTGCAGAACAAAGAGCTGGCCGATGTGGCGGAAATACATTTTTCTTCGCTTACCGAAGGCTATAAAGAAGCATTTTTCCGGTATAAGGCGCATATTCGGAGGAACATGGATTTTTCCATGTATGAAAAAGAAGATTACATGTGGTACAGGAAAGCGTTGTATCACCATCTTGCTTTTGCATATTCCAGAGAAATTTTTAATTATGAAACTCAGAAATTCGAAGTGGAGCGTCTGCTTGACGACGGAGAAGCGTTTGGCGGATATGACATTCTGGTACTCTGGTTCGTTTATCCGAGACTTGGGGTGGACGCCAGAAAACAATGGGATTTCTGCGATGACATTCCGGGCGGAATGGAGGGAATCAATGAAATATGCGACAAGGCGCATGCGCGCGGTGTGCGCGTGATGCTTCCTTATAATCCATGGGATGCGGAAGACGATGAAGCCCTGACGGATACGCTCGAGCATATTGCGGAACTGGTGGAAAAGACGCGGATTGACGGTGTATGGTTCGATACGATGGACAGCATTCCGAAAGGATTTAGAGAGCGGATAGAAAGGATACGGCCCGGCGTAATCTGTTGTCTGGAGGTGACGCCGAAGGTGCGGGAAACGGTAGAAGAAATTACCGGGTCCTGGAATCAGCGGTTCCGTATGCCGGAGGGACATGTGCTTCGCTATCTGTTTCCGGAACATGCCGCGCCGATGACGTCCCGCTGGCGGGTGGCGGAAAAGAAAGATATGCTGATAAGGCGTGCCATTTTTAACGGCACAGGATTTGCGGTCTGGCAGGATGTTTTCGGCGCGTGGCTTCCCTTTGACAGGGAGCAGAAAGCGGCTTTAAAGAAATGGAAAGGGATTCTGCTTTCCCACTTCGATACTTATTTCGGAAAAGAATCCATGCCCTTATATCCGGTTTTGCAGGATGAGCTGTATATAAATGCTTTTTATCATGACGGCGGGGAAGAAGAAATTTATTCCGTCTGTAACGCATCCGACCACGTTGTGGAAGGCGCGTTGTTCCGGCTTTATCCGCAGAAGGATTCGGAGGAAGACTTACAGATAGAAGAATTATGGACGGGCGAGAGCGGTTTTTCGATACAACAAAAGAAAATCATTTCTGGAACAATCGAACCGGAAAGGATATATATTTTAAAGATAACAAGGAGGAAAAAAGTATGAAAAAGAAACTGATTGCGTCACTGTTATCATTGACATTGGTAACAGGCCTGCTTGCAGGCTGCGGCTCGGGAAATGAGCCGGGAAACACGGGAAATGAAGGAACGGACGGAGGACAGACGGTCGCAGAAACAACGGATGTGTCCAATGCGGAGGAGACGCAGGAGCCGGAAGCGGACAAAAGCGAAACGACCGGGGAAGTTGTAACGCTGCGCGTGACGCTGAAAGGAATTTCCATGGAGGATGAGAGACAGCGCGTATGGTTTGACGAGTATAACAAAGCGCTGGCAGAAGCAGGTATTCCGGCGAAACTGGAAGTGGTCGAGATGCAGAGCGGCAGTTACCAGGACAACCTGTCACTGATGCTGAACAGCGGCGATATTCCGGATATCATTTATTTCCAGGGCGGCGACCAGGTATTTGCAACACAGGGAATCCTGGAAGATTTGACACCCTATATTGAAAATTCCAAATATGTGAAAGACGCGTTGGAAGATTTCCAGAAAGAGCGTCTTGCCAATTATCCTTATCTGCTTTTTGTAACGCCAGCGCTTACGCCGACACCGGTTATTCGTACAGACGTGCTGGAAGGATGTGCATCCGCAGAGGAAGTTCTTGCGGAGCCGACCATTGAAAATTACCTGAAATTGTTTGAGGAATTAAAAGAAGGACGCAAGGCGGTTTTCGGACTGGATGGAAATCTGAAAGGAATTAACGCTATGTTCGACCAATCCTTCGGTCTGACGAACACCTGGATTAAGGATGAGTCCGGAAACTATGTATTCGGAAGAGTCAGCAGACAGTCTCTGGAAGAATTAAAATTCTATGCGGCGCTGTATCAGAAAGGAATCATCGACAAAGATTACTTAAGCGCGAACTGGGAAGTAAAAGAAAATGATTTTTACAGCAATAATACGGCGATTATCAGCGGTAATCAGGGCGCGGTTATCGACCTTTACAACAGCAATCAGGTCGCTGCGAACGGAGAAGGAGCAGCCCTTACGGTACTGCCTCCGGCAAAAGGAGAAGCACAGGGCTATCTGCCGTTAGATGTCAGCAAGGAGTCCAGAGGATTCGCAATCAGCGCACTGTCCGAACACAAAGATTTGGCGTTTGAGGTACTTGATTTCGCGGTATCCGGTCCGGGCCGTATGCTTGACCTGATGGGAACGGAAGGAAAGGATTACACGGTAGAGAACGGCGTGTATACGCTGCTTCCGGACCACGACACATGGTATGCGAATTTCTTTGAGACTTTTGAGAATTTTGATTTGGATGCTATGAATCCGGAAACGCCTTACTGGTCCGATGCGGCGATTTCTTCGGCTGAAATGATGTCAACTTATGCAACGATGGATAACGCGTTCGTGATTCCGGAGGAACATATTGTCAACTGGGATGCGGCAGAGACCAAACTCGCGGAATTTACAGCGGATTTCGTGATTGGAAATAAGACGGAAGCGGACTGGGATGCTTTTGTGGAAGAATGGAACAGTGTAGGCGGTGCGGCGGTTACCGAATACGCGAACACGGTGTTGCAATGAAAATATGAAGAAGGTTCGCAGAGCGAACCTTCTTCATACGGCAGAATGTCCATGCGGCCATTCTGCAATGAAGAAGTTACAGTTGCCGGATTTGTGCGAAAAGAAAGGAGCAGGGTTATCGAGATGCTGACAAGACAACAGTTATTGGAGAACAGAGAATTATTGAGGGATAAAGCGGTCGGGGCGTTGTGCGGCCTGGCAATCGGAGATTCTTTGGGCGATGCGGCGAGAATGCCGGAAAATCAGAGAGATTACGGATTTACGACAGATTTTAACAAAGGCGCATCCTGGAGTACCGACGATACGGAATTTGCGCTTCTCGTTGCGGAAACAATCCTCGCAAAGGGAGGCGATTTTTCCGCGGATGATGTGGTGGAGATGTGGCTTACGCATGTGGCGACCGAGGATGAATTGAAACGCGGCGGCGTCAGCGAAGTGGAAGCGTGCAATAATTTAAGACGTGGAATACGCCCGCCGGAGTCCGGGAGATTTAATCCTTATCATCAGAGCGACGGCGCGGCGATGAGAAGCGGCCCGATTGGAATTTATTGCGCGGGTGACCCGGAAAAAGCAGCCTGGCTGGCGGAGGTGGATGCTTCCGTAAGTCATTATGCGGACGGCATCTGGGGCGCGCAGGCGGTGGCTGTTGCGGTGTCGCTTGGCATGGTGGACGCTTCTATGGAGGAAATCTGGGAAGGCGTATTAAAGACGGCGCCGGAAGGCTCCTGGTTCCGGGAAGCTCTGCTTCGCGCGGACAGGATTGTCACGGAGCATGACGGAAGGATTGCGGACGCATGGATGCCGCTCCATAATGAGTTGTTTTCCACGCATCGTTCGACCGTTGCAGAGGCTCTGCCGGAAGTGTTCGGATGCCTTCGGATGGAAAGCGGTTCTTTTAAATCCGGTCTGCTTCTTGCGGCAAATTTCGGAAGGGATGCGGATACGATTGGCGCGGTTGCGGGCGCGGTGCTCGGAGCGAAATACGGCGCAAAGAATATTCCGGAGCATTGGCTTTTAAAGACCAGATATCCTTCGGGAACCTGCCTGAAATTTACCAAAGGAATTGATATTGTCCAATATGCGGAGCGGATTACGGAGCTGATGAAATAGGCGCGGTAAGAGAAAAATTGTGAAGAAGAGGTATACCGATGAAAGTTGAAAATTATCTGGAAAAAGTGTATTCTGGTATTCTGGGAATGAATATCGGAATCCGGCTTGGGGCTCCTGTGGAGCCCACCATCTGGACTTATGAGAGAATCCGTGATACCTATGGTGAAATTACGGATTATGTGAAAGAATATAAGAATTTTGCGGCGGACGACGATGCCAACGGCCCGGTTTACTTTCTGCGGGCATTGCGCGACGATGCCATAGACAGGGAGCTTGTGCCGCAGGATGTGGCCAATGCCTGGCTGAATTATACAAGAGAAGGTGTGGGCATGTTCTGGTGGGGCGGATATGGAATCAGCACGGAGCATACGGCATATCTGAATCTGAAAAACGGGATTCCGGCCCCCCGGTCCGGTTCCATCGGGCAGAACGGAAAGATTCTGGCGGAGCAGATTGGCGGCCAGATTTTTATTGATACATGGGGGCTGTGTTTTCCGGGCAATCCGAAGAAAGCAGCGGAATACGGGAAAACAGCGGCCAGCGTGTCCCATGACGGAGAAGGCGTTTACGGGGCGGCGTTTTTCTGCGCCTGCATTGCGGAGGCCTTTGTTTCCGATGATGTGGAACATATTATTGAGACAGGCCTGCAAATGATTCCCAAAGAGAGCGTTTATGCGAAAGTTTCCCGTGCAGTCATCGCTTTTTACCGGGAAAATCCGGATGACTGGCGCGCCTGCCACGAGCTGCTTGTCCGGGAATGGGGATATGATAAATACAGGGGCGTATGCCATATTATACCAAACGCGGGCGTCTGTGTGCTGTCGATGCTGTATGGAAAAGGCGACTTCGCAAGAACCGTGGAAATTGCGACGATGTGCGGATGGGATACGGACTGCAACGCGGGAAATGTAGGAACGGTGCTCGGTGTTCTGTGTGGTCCTGAGGGCCTTCCCGGGCGATACAGGAAGCCAGTCAACGACGGTATCGTTTTATCCGGTATTTCCGGGTATCTGAACATTCTGGACATTCCGACTTATGCGAAGAAAGTCGCTTTGCTTGGATATCGTTTATCTGGGGAAAAGGCGCCGGAAGCGATTCGGGAAAGTATTCGTGACGGGGAGATTCATTTTGATTTTGAGCTTCCCGGTTCGACTCATAACCTGCGTCTATCCGATTCGTTCTTCTGCATGGCGGAACATTCGACGGAACATGCTTATCGTGGAACGGGGTCACTGAAAATTCTTATCGACCGCATGACAAGAGGGGACCGGTGCAGGATTTATTATAAGCCTTTTTACAGAAGAGATGCTTTTTCCGACGAGCGTTACAGCCCGGTATTTACGCCAACGGTCTATTCCGGTCAGCGGGTGAGCATGCAGCTGTATCTGGAACTGTGGAACGGATGGGAAACGCCGGGCGTGGCGCCCTATATCCGAACGATGAGCGATAAAGAACTGCATATCCAGGGATTTAAGAAACTGCAAACGGATGCGTGGACGGAAATTTCTTTTATCATTCCGGATACGGAAGGCGATTTAATTGACGAGGCAGGCATCGTGCTGGAAGGATATTCCATTTCCAAAGCAAAGACGCTCGGGGCAGTTTATCTGGATGAATTTTCGATTACCGGAGACAGCGCCTATACGATTTCCTTTCAGAAACAGCGGAAGGAGTTTGGCACAATTACGCCCTTTGCGGCAGACCACGGAGCATGGGAAGTTGAAGAAGACAGACTTTCGCTCCTGCGCTGCGGCGAGGCATTCGCTTATGCGGGAAATTATTATGCCGGAGATTATCGGATATCGACGGAAGTAGAACCGGTAAGCGGAGAGAATCATTTATTGCTGATTCGTGCCCAGGGCGCGATGAGGGGATATGCGCTCGGATTTTCGGGGAAGGGAAAGGCGGCCATTTATAAAAATGATTTCGGGTTTGTCAAATTGGCGGAAACGGATTATCCGTGGGAGGCGGGACAGAAATACAGATTTTCTGCCGCGGCGGAAGGAGCGGAAATTTCTCTCTCCATCGATGACAGACAGATATTGTGTGTGGAAGACAGGCAGTATGCGTATGGTATGTATGGATGCGGCTCGCTTTCTATGGGAAGAACGTTTTTCGGAGATTTTACGGTCAAAACGAAAGCGGAGGGTCAGAAACCATGAAAGTATTAAATTACGGCTCTTTGAATTATGATTATGTATATTTGGTAAAACATATGGTACAATTAGGAGAGACAATCTCTTCTTCCGGTATGGAAACGCATTTCGGCGGAAAAGGACTGAATCAGTCAATAGCGCTTGCCAAAGCGGGCGCGGACGTTTACCATGCGGGCATGGTAGGAGAAGACGGGGACGACCTGATTGCCGTATGCAAAAAGTACGGCGTACATACCGATTATATTACGAAACAGACGGGCAGGAGCGGCCACGCCATCATACAGATAACGCCCGAAGGAGAAAACTGTATTATTTTGTACAGCGGCTCCAACGGGAAGAACACGGAAGAAAAAATCAACGAAGTGCTGGCCGGTTTTGAAGAAGGCGACCTGTTGTTGTTGCAAAATGAGATTAATCTGTTGGACTTACTCGTAGAAAAAGCATATGACCGGAAAATGAAAATCGTTTTAAATCCTTCTCCGATGAACGAAAAGCTTTTAAACTGTGATTTGAATAAGATATCGCTGTTTTTGCTGAACGAAGTGGAGGGGGAGCAGTTGACGAAGGAAACCGAAGCGGAGCGCATTTTAGAGCGGATGAGGGAACTTTACCCGAATGCGGAAGTGGTGCTTACGCTTGGAAAGGAAGGCAGTATTTATGCCGGGCCCGGGATGAACTGCGCCTGTGACAGTTTTGCCGTTGAGGCGGTTGACACGACGGCGGCGGGAGATACTTTTACCGGATATTATATTGCATCCGTTCTGCGTGGAAAATCCATAGTAGAAAGTTTAAAGACCGCTTCTGCGGCTTCCGGCATTGCCGTGACAAGAAAAGGCGCGGTACCGTCTATTCCGGATGCGGAAGAAGTGGAGGATTTTATAAAAAAATATGCCAGATAAGGAGAACGCGCGGAATGAAATTCTCATCGGTGACAAATGAAAAATTATCGGACAAAGTTATCAGCCAGATTATGAGCAATATCAAGAGCGGGAAATTACTGCCGGGGGCCCGGCTGCCCAACGAACCGGAACTGGCGACGAGCTTTGGCGTAAGCCGGGGAATTTTGCGGGAAGCGCTTACCATCCTTCAGGCGAGAGGGATTATTTATCGTAAGCCCAAAGAGGGGACTTTTATTGCTCCGGACGTACTGGAAGTGATTAGCGGAAGCCGGGAAGTGTCTGTCAGAGAAGCAACCTATCTGAACCTGATAGAAGTGCGGGAATGCTTTGAACCCCGTGTGGTGGAAAAAGTAATTGAGCTTGCCAGCGACGATGAAATCGAAGAACTGGCGGATTTGGTGGAAAACGGAACGGTTAGAAACGCGGACCATTCGCTTGATTACTATTTCCACTATCGGCTTGCGGAACTTTCCGGCAATATCGTATTCGTCAATTTTATCGATACCTATTATGATATTATTGACGAATTAAAGACCAGGTCAAGCAAACAGAAGAATCGTATTGCGCAGATAAACGAAGAGCATAAAAGAATCCTTGAGGCAATTCAGAAACGGGATTCCGAGAAAGCCAGACAGCTTATGCACTATCATTTGCAGAAAGTGAAGGAACATGCGCTGGCGAACGAGAATCCCGAAACGAAAGGAGAGACAAGTCTGTAAAGCAGACCCGAATGGAATCATGAAACAGAAAAAGAAAGCCGGAGAATGGGCGGAAGAATATTTTGCGCTGACACTGGCTGTAATTGTTTTGGTTATCGGTATCTATGTTTTTAAATTTCCAAACCATTTTTCTTTTGGAGGAGTAACCGGCATTGCGGTATTACTGGAAGAATTTCTCCCGTTCAGCGCGAGTACCCTGATGCTCGTTATGAATATGCTGCTGCTTATCGTCGGCTTTTTGTTTTTGGGAAAAGAGTTCGGCATAAAGACCGTATATGTCAGTGTGCTGAGTTCCGTTCTGCTGGAACTTCTGGACAGATATGTGCCGCTGCGTGGCCCGCTGACGGACCAGCCGGTTTTGGAACTTGTTTTTGCAATCGTTTTACCGGCGGTCAGCGCGGCAGTTTTCTTTTACTACGACGCTTCCGGCGGCGGAACGGATATTGTGGCAATGATTGTGAAAAAATATTCCGATATGAATATAGCGATGGCGCTGTTTCTGGTCGATTTGCTGATTTCCGTTTCCGCATGGTTCGTATTTGATGCGCAGACGGGACTTTTTTCTTTTTGTGGCCTGATGGCCAAATCGCTGGTGATAGACAGAGTCATAGAGAATATGAACCTGTGCAAATATCTGACGATTATTTGTTCCGAGCCGCAGCCAATCTGCCGGTTTATCCATGAACAACTGCACAGGAGCTCTACGATTTTCAAGGCGGAAGGCTCTTACAGCCACCATGACAAGACCATTGTGCTTACCGTGATGAAGCGGAAACAGGCCATCCGGCTCGAACGTTTTATCAGGCAGCAGGAGGCCGGAGCGTTTATTATGGTGACAAACAGCAGTGAAATTATCGGAAACGGGTTCCACGGATTCCACTGAAAAGAATGAAGTAAGGAGCGGACACGAATGGAAAAAGTAAAAAGTTTTCTGGCGGTAATCCTGTTCTGTTCGGTATGGACGTTTGTCGGTATCAAAACATTTGGCATGTCCGAAAACAGCATGAAGAGCGGACAGCTGTTCATAAGCGGAACGGAAGGGACATTAAAAACAGAATTTTTCGGGAAGCTGTGGGAAGAACAGGAGCAGACGAAACAGAAGGCGCTTTATGCTTTTTCCATAGAGGAACTGGAACGGATGCTTTCGGATAACTGCAGGCGGGAACAGGAAGGCGGCCGGTACATGGAATCGGTCGGTTCCATCTATCTTTTTCCGAAAACTTATTCCGGCGCTCTTGCGGCCTGCTATGAGAACGATGAAACGACCTCCTTCCGGATGGTCATGACGGAGGATGATACGGAACAAAGACAGGAATATGAATGCCGCCGGCTTCAGGACGGCAGTTTCTGGTTTGTCTGCCGGACGGAAAGCGGGAGCAAAACGGATTTGCCCGATTATACGGTCAATGAAGTGCTGCGTTATGGCAGAGCGGATTATGTGTACGACGACGGGGAACGGAATCTGGAAGAAGAACGGCAAAAACGCGAAGGAGAACTGGAACGGTATATGGAAGCGGAAACGGGCGGGGCAATACAGGAATTCTGGTGTCGGGAAGGACGGCTCTGCCTGGTTGACCGCGAAACGGAGCGGTTTCTTGATATGACGGATGAAAAGGAGGGCTGTATCGCGGATTTTCTGGCCGGACAGCTTGCGCGCATCGACTGCGGAATATTGGTAAGCGAAGGTTCCTTTGCGGAAATAGAAAAGTATAAACCGGAAGGTTACAGTTTATTGTGGGAAAAAAACGGTTGGAACGATATTGCGGTCTGCGACCTGAATCACGACGGAAGGATGGACTATGTGGCCGCGCTGTACCCGGAGGATTATGAAGAGGTGAGCCGGTATGCGGATGGTTCTCTCTATGAAAAGCTGCCGCAGTATTATGCGGCCGGATTCTGGCTTCTTTTATCCGGAGAAGACGACAGTTATCAACAGATACAGCTTTCGGACAGCATTGAATACTGGGAAACCGAACTCAGCCTGACGAAAGTGGCCTTTGTGGAAGCGGGCATTCTGGAGCTCGAATATTTTGTCGGACGTTCCCCCTTCGATAATGCCGTACTCCGCTTTGCGTACGATGAGGAGACAGAAGATTTTTATATTATCCGTTCCGACTATCGGGATGGTTTTGATGATTCCCTTCTGACAGGGGACGTGGATAATTACGGGCAGACGACGCTGCGTACATATTTTACGGGGCAGCAGCGCTATTGCGAGGGGGTGTGGGACAGCAGAGAGAACATTCCGCTGCCGGGGGAAAATGTGCTCGGCTATTTCAGCGACAGTTTTCAGTATCGGTGTATGAATCCGACCGAGGAAAGCAATATCAACAGCCTGATTCAGGAAAAAGAATATGAAATTTTAAGGACCCTCGTGGAGGCTTATCCTTCCGGAGGACTGGACGTCAGTATGCTGGCATCGCCTGTTTTTTATAATGCGGTACTTGTCAGCGGCAGGATTGAGATATACTTTTACGATGAGGAAGATGAATTTATCAGAATACAGATTCCGGTTATGGTGGATAAGCAAAGCGGCTCATATGTCATGGTAACGAAGCTGGCAGAACAGGAGACGTTTCTTCGTATTTTGGAGGAATGGACGGAAGACGCACTTTCTGAAAATATCATTACGCCGGAAGATAAAATGCGCTGCATAAAAGCGGTTGAAGAGAACTGGGAAAAGGAGGCGCTCACAGAGACTTATTTTAAAAAAGAGGGCTGTACGCTGTCTCTGCAAATCGCTGAGGAAGGAGTCCGGGTAAGCATCCGGGAAAAAACGGACGGCTGGCAGGAGTATGACTATATCATCGACAAGGAATATTTTATCGGAACGGAAATTTGGAAGTATTATAACCAGTAATTGATTTTTGCATGGCGGTTTCCTATAAATAAAAAAACGCAGGCTCAGCAGCCTGCGTTCCAAGAATTTACGCAGTAAATTCTTGTCTGGCATCCACTAAGATTACAGCAATTTCCTATAGGATAAAAAAGACCACGCCCGTTTTCCCGGGAGTGGTCTTTTGTTTTTATTATGAAGAAAGCGTGAACTGGTTGACGAGATGTTTTAAGCCGGCTGCTTCTGCGGAAAGCTGTTCGCTTGCGGAGGCGCCTTCTTCGGCTGTCGCGCTGTTGCTTTGAACAACGATGGAAATCTGATTGATTCCTTCCGATACCTGCCATACCGCGTCCGACTGTTCATTGGATACGGCAGCGATATTGTCGATGGAATTGACGACGGACTGAATGCTGTTTACGACCTCGGACAGGATTTCCGCCGTATTTCTTGCAATTTCAGAACCCGTATGTACCGCGTCCGTAGAGTGCTCAATGAGCGATGAAGTATTCTGCGCCGCTTCTGCGGATTTGCCGGCCAGATTACGGACTTCTTCTGCGACGACTGCAAATCCTTTTCCTGCGCTTCCGGCTCTGGCTGCCTCTACTGCAGCGTTCAGGGCAAGGATGTTGGTCTGGAATGCGATATCGTCTATCGTTTTCAGAATCTTTTCGATTTCATTGGAGCTGGTCTGAATCTTATCCATAGCTTCCATCAGATTCTGCATCTTTTGGTTACACAAAGACACCTCTTCTCCGGTCTGATGCGTCTGCCCGCGGACATCCAGCGCACCGCTTGCGGTATGTTTGGCCTGCTCGGAAATTTCGTTAATGCGTGACGCAAGCTCTTCCACGGAGCTGGCCTGTTCCGCGGTTCCCTGACTCAGTGTCTGAGCGCTTGCGGATAATTGGCTGCTGGCAGCAGAAACCTGTTCTGCGGAATGATTGACCTGTTTTATGGCGTCGCTCAATTCAGCTTTCATATTCCGCATGGAAAGCAGGATGTTCCGGAAACTGCCGACGTAAACATCTTCGTGCTGTGTTCGGACATTCAGGTTTTGATTTGCCATTTCATTTAACAGATAACCGATATCGTTGATAACGGTGCTTAATCCTTCAACAAGAGAAGCGGTGGATTTGGCGAGCATACCCGTTTCATCTTTGCTGGTGATTTTAGGCATTGGCGTATCCAAATCGCCCTGTACGAGCAGTTCCATTCTTTTCGCGCAGGCTTTCATCGGCTTTCCGATGTTGATGGATAAAGCGAGAGCAACTACGGCGGAAAGCAAAATGGAAATCACGATGGCGGCAATGTTGATGACCATGGCATCCCGGGTAGAAGCGAGATAGTTAAGCTGCGGCGCGGTAACGGCGATGCTCCAGCCATCCGTATCTGCCACAGGCGCATAGGCAGCAAACATTTTATCTTCGCCGCTTGTATACTCTCCGAAGCCATTTTTGCCCTGGCGCATGGATTCATGGATTTTGGCCAAATCTGTCAGGGATGTATCGCTTTGAGCCTCGTTTTCGATATTCTGTACTGTAATGGTATCCAGTGTAATATCGGCGATGGTGTCGCCGGATTTATTAATCATATAGGCCCTGCTGTTTTCTCCGACTTGAATGGAAGAAACAATATCATTCAAAAAGGTCTCGTGCGGAACAAAATATACGACTCCGACAATGGAAGAACCCTGGATTCCGTCGGCATAAAGAGGCGCTGCTACCATAATGGAGAGTTCTCCGGTAATTTTGCTGATGAGTGGTTCCGATACATAGACATTGCCCTGCATTGCCTGTTTTACATATTCGCGGTCGGAATAATCCTTGCCGTCGAAAATGCTGAGCCCGTCTGCACCGATAATATTTCCCCGTTGGAAATTGTGCATGGCAGCCCGTTCATTGATAATGGCCTGTTTCTCGTCGAGAGAGACATCCGGGTTGGATAACTGTGGAATACAGCCGGCATCCATGGCAACGTTTTTATAGGAAGCCAGTTCCTGTTCGACCCGTCCGGCAGCCAGAACAGCGGTTTCGCTCATCATATGTTCTACGGTTGTCATGGTGCTGTTGTAATTGGGTATGATGCTGGCAATGCCGGATGCTAACTGCCCTATCAGAACGGTTAGAATGAGACATAAGTTGATTTTGGTTCGAATGCTTTTCATTTTATCGTTCCCCCTGTTTATTTTGGATTTGCATTCTGTTAAATCGTTTTAGCCATTTATTGTCAATATTTTCATTATAGGAGTTGTTCTTCCTGCCTGTCAACTGCCTTTCAGCACAATCTTTATGCCTCATATTTGTGCTTCATGACGTGTTCCAAAATCAGGAAGAATGGTACTTGACGCAGGATGAAATGTTATGTTAACATTTAAATCAACATAATAAAGTATTATGTCAACACTATGTATTTGTACTGCCAGAAAATATCACGTCAGGGGCATTTATCATGTACATTTTATATAGTTGACATAATAAAATATTACAATTACAGTGAGGGAAAAGGTATGAAACGAAAGAAAAAGACAGCTATCTTTCTGTCAGTGTTTTTGGCACTGTCATTTTGTCTGACTGGAATCAGCAGCAGCGTGCGGGCAGCAAATAAGAATAATTATCGGTATTATTATCATCAGCTTTCCGCAGAAGCAAAACAGATTTATGATGCAATGTACCAGATGTACGAACAGGATATTTTTCAGACGGGAACACAGAGTTATGACCTTGTTGGAAACGGCCATATGTCAAAAGAGCAGATGGCGGCCTACGACGGAAATTTTGACGGACTTTTAAAGTCTTTCGGCGCGGCAAGGGATGCTTTTTATGCGGATTATCCGGATATTTTTTATGTAGATTTTTCGAATCTTGCCATCAGTGTGGAAAGCGGCGCGGACGGCTATAAGGCTTATCTTGGCATGAAAGCGGAAGACACGCCTTATTTTGTAAAAGGTTTTACGGACAGCCAGCAGGTGGAAAGCGCAATCAATGCACATGAAGCAAAAGTAAACGAAATCGTTCAGGGGGCCAAAAGCAATGCTCAGTCACCGAGAGAACAGGTTATTTATATACATCATGCAATCATAGAAAACACCTCCTATCATCTCGAGACTGACTGCAGTCCGGGAAACGAGGGACATGTGCGGACATCTTATGGCGCGCTTGTCAAAGGGGAAAGCCTCTGCGAAGGCTATGCGAGAGCGGTAAAAACGGTTCTGGATTCTCTTGGAATCCCGAGCGTGCTCGTACAGGGATATTATCAGGATACGGACGGCAGCAGAAATCTGCATATGTGGAATTATGTACAGCTTGACGGAAAATGGTATGCCGTAGATGCAACCGCTGATGACGGCATGAAAGGCGCTGCCGAAAAAGATGCTTATCTGTTGGTTGACGGTGAAGTGATGGGAAAACATCATATTCCCGACGGTGTGATGTCGCCGGCAGGAATCCGGTTCACCTATCCGCAGCTGGAAGGGAAGCAGCCGGAGAACCCGGATTCCGGGACAACGCAGCCAGATAATCCCGGGACAACGCCGCCGGATAATCCCGGAACGTCGCAGCCGGAAAATCCTCAGCCCGGAGACGGAAATGAGCAGGAAGAGGAAAATAATCCGGCAGTAGGAACCATAGACAGTCAGGGTTATAAAATTGTTTTCAGTGAAGACGGACTGGTGGTTGGATACCGTGACGGGACGGAAGCTGAAGGTGATGTCGGCATCTTTAAAGTAAGTTATAAGGGCATGGGATATCTGGAGGCGGCCAAAGAGGGCGTATATATTCTTTCCCGTTTTTATCAGTATATACCTGCCACCGGTGAAAACAGACCGGATAACTGGGGATATTCGGACCCGACGCCGTTTACAATGCCTCAGCTGGAAGATGCGTTGATTATTTCGAATGGAAACAGCAGGATTCTTGAATTTGCAGTTACCAGAATACCGCCAAAGGGGCCTTTGTACGGAGAAGGGCTGTCGGCGGAAGAAATACGGCAGAACTGGACTTTCCAGGGAACGGAGAGTGACTTTTTTATTGCTACCGGCCAACTGGAAAATCCGAAAGGAACTTATGTGCCGGCGCCATATGTCAGACGGCTTACGCCCGGAAACACCGGTTTCCTGAAAAGCGGTGTTACCTACACGATAACGGCTGAATACGATGAACCGCTGGAAGAATATGACGGCCAGAAAGCCGGGTACAGTCTGACGGTAAAGGATGGCTGGAGTGCGGTGGAAAACAGTAAAATTGAAGATTTCAAATGGGACGGCGACCGCACCATTACCTTTCGGTTCACGCCAAGCCAGATGCTGGCGGACAGTTCTTCCACATATAACTTTGAGATTACGGGGCTCCGGGGAAAGGAAAGTCTGAAAGTACCGGGCGGCTTTCAATACGATGTCAAGAGAAAAATATGTATCTGCGCATACAGGCCGCAGGGATATCAGTGGAATGTGTTCGGAAAGCCGGCGCTGCTGGAACCGACAGACCTTTCCTGCAAAGGATGGGAACTTGCCAGCGGAGAAAAGCTTGAAGACGTGGTCACAAATATCGTGCTTGTCGCATCGAAGCCGGAACTTGTCATAACGACGCCGAATGCGGAGCAGAATGACATCATGCTCGATAAAATAGAGAATGAACTGGGCGATGAAGTGATAAAAAGCGCTACCTATAATATTGATTTGAAGATGTGCAACACTGACATCGTAAAGACGGGAAACAGCGTCCGGATGTCCGTCGGTTTTCCGGAAGGTTACGGGCCGAGTTCGGAAGGCGTGGTATATAAAGCTTATCATTTTATCAAAAAAGACGGAAAGATTGTCGGCGTGGAGCCTATCGACTGCGTCGTGACAGAGTACGGGCTCGTCATCGCGACAAAATCCTTCAGCCCGTTTGCGGTTTGTGCGGTAAAAGAAGACAATACGGAGCCGCCTGTTAAAAAAGTGCTCTTCCTGAATTCAGCGGGCGGAGAAGTGGAAGGCGATGCAATACGCGTTCTGGAGAAGTCACAGCCGGCGCAGACCGTGACGGTCAGAGCGAAAGAAGGCTATCAGCTGAGCAGTATTAATGTGTCAGGGGAAGAAGTGCCGATTACGAATAACAAATCGATGAGCATTTCTCTTTCGTATAACTCACTCGCTTACGATGAAAATATTGTGGATGTAAATTTCGTTGCGGAGCAGCCGAAGCAGACAGAACAGACGAAACAGCCGGAACAGTCGAAACAGCCGGAACAGTCGAAACAGCCGGTACAGAGCGCGAACGAAAAGAAACCTTCGGATTCCGGAAAAAACAGCAGGCAGGAAAGTTCATCTTCCAAAGAAGAGGAAGGCGGACAGGAAAGCGGCCAGACGCCGGCGCAATCTTCGGAGAAGCCAAAGACGCAGCCTGCTTCTTTGCCTGTCAATAATTCCGCAGCACAGACTGCTCCGGCAGCCACATCGGCCCCCTCGGCGCAGCAGCCGGCTGGCGGGGGAGAAAAACAGCCCGTTTCGGACACTGGGCAAATAGAGGATATCGGATTGAAAGAGGAAGCGGAAGAGGACAGGCTGGTGGCGTCCGCAGAAGAGACGACCGATGAAGAACCGCCTGCCGAATCCGCAGAACCGGAAGAAGATACCGATTCAGAGGAAGAGGCGTTTGAGACGCCGCAGATTACCGAGGATAAGACATTCGGAATCATATTGGCTGTGATTGGCGGCATCGGTGTGATAAGTATAGCGGGTATTATCATCGCGAAATGGAGAAGATAATAAGAAGGTCAGAAAGAATAAGGGAGTAATTTCAGAAGCGCAGGCGCAACAGCCTGCGCTTTTTTTTGATTGTGTTAAATCGCCAAATCATGTATAATTATTCCCATATAAAACCAAATAAAACAGGGAAGGAACGGAGGAAAACAACAAATGGAATATATTAAACTAATCGGTATTTTAATTATTGTTCTCGGCTTTGCGTTGAAGCTGGATGTTCTTGCGGTAGTGTTGGTTGCCGGTATCGTCACGGGATTGGTTGCGGGGTTGGATTTCGTGCATATTCTGGAGATTATCGGGGAGTCTTTTGTGAATAACAGACTGATGTCTATTTTTCTGATTATGTTTCCGGTCATTGCGATTATCGAACGGTACGGCATGAAAGAAAGGGCGGCTTATCTGATTGGAAAGATTAAAAATGCGTCGACAGGGAAAGTTCTGTCGATATGGATGGTAATCCGGACGATTGCATCCGCGCTGAATATTCGTGTCGGAGGCCATGTACAGTTTATCCGTCCGTTGATTCTTCCCATGACGTGGGCGGCGGCGGAGGCTTCCAAAGGAAGCAGACTGTCGGAGAGCGAGGAAGAAAAGGTCAGAGGACTCTCGGCGGCGACGGAGAATTTCGGTAATTTCTTTGCACAGAACTGTTTTCCGGCGTCCGCCAGCGTTGTGCTGATACAGTCGGGACTTGCGGTGGCGGGGTATGATGTTACGCTTTCGGATATCGCGTCGTCTGCGATTTTCGTAATGGTTATATCCGTTGTCCTCACGATTGTTCAGGTATTTCTGTTTGACAAAAAGCTGAAAGGAGGAAAAAAATCATGACAGATTTTCTCGGTATCTATTTTCCGGAGTTCTTTTATGTTCTTTGCGGACTTGTCTGCTTCGTGACCGCGTACCGTGCCGGAAAGAATGAATTCGCAAGGGTCGGAACGATTCTTTTCTGGACGCTGACCGGCATCATTTTCATGTTTGGCAGGGCGCTGCCTTCGGCTGCGGTAGGCGGCATGTTAGTCATTATGGGATGTCTGACCGTTACCGGACAGGTGAAGATGGGGAAGTTCGAAGAATCGACGCCGCAGTTTCGGCAGGCGGCAAGCGAGAGGATAGGAACCAAAATTTTTCTGCCGGCGGTCACGGTAGGTCTGATTGCGTTGATACTCTCTTTTGTCAAATATGATGTGATAAAAGACGGCGTGGCGACGCCGACGGCATTAAACGGCGCGATTATGACGGGCGTTGCCTGTATCATTGCGCTAATTCTGGCATTTGCGATTTGTAAACCGAAGATTTCCGAGACGAAGGAAGACACTTCCCGGCTTCTGATGCAGGTCGGTGCGGCCTGTCTTTTGCCGCAGCTTCTGGGAGCGCTCGGAAGCGTATTTGCCGAGGCTGGCGTCGGAGAGGTAATTTCCGGCATGATTTCTTCTGTTGTGCCGCAGGGAAACATTGTGGTCGGCGTTATCATATATGTATTCGGCATGGTCATTTTTACGATGATTATGGGAAACGCGTTTGCGGCCTTTACGGTCATTACGGCCGGAATCGGTGTGCCATTTGTCATTTCACAGGGCGGAAATCCGGCGGTTATCGGTGTGCTCGGTATGACTGCCGGGTACTGCGGAACTTTGATGACGCCGATGGCTGCGAATTTCAATATCGTTCCCTGTGCGGTGCTTGAGACAAAGGACCCGAAATGGGCGGTCATCAAAGCGCAGCTGCCGATGGCGCTCATGATGATTGCGGTGCATATTGTTCTGATGCTGCTGCTCGGCTTTTAGGAAAAAGACAGAAACGATATCTTGGCGGGTGATGCCGCAGAATGAAAGAAAGGACTGATTATGAGATGAAAATATTAGTTACCGGATTCGACCCTTTTGGAGGGGAACCTGTTAACCCGGCGATTGAAACGGTGAAAAGGCTGCCGGATGTCATTGCCGGTGCGGAAATTGTCAAGCTGGAAATTCCGACGGTCTGCCATAAATCCCTGCGGGTAATTGACGAGGCCGTTTCCCGGTATGACCCGGATGTGGTTCTTTCGGTCGGACAGGCCGGCGGAAGGCCCGACATTACCGTTGAACGGGTTGGAATCAATGTGGACGACTGCCGGATTCCGGACAATGAAGGAAATCAGATTATCGATGAACCGATTTACCCGGAGGGACCGGCGGCGTACTTTGTCACGCTGCCGATTAAGGCAATGGTGCAGAACATGCAGAGCAGAAATATTCCGGCTTCCGTATCCAATACGGCGGGAACTTTCGTATGCAATCATGTAACCTATGGCGTCTGCCATCTGCTTGCGACCAAATATCCGGGCAAGCGGAGCGGATTCATTCATATTCCGTATCTGCCGCAGCAGGCGCTTGACAAGAAAAATATGCCGTCCATGTCACAGGATATGATGGTGGAGGCAATTACGGCGGCAATCGAAGCAATCGTGGAAACGAAAGAAGACATTAAAGTAACGGGTGGTGCGACACACTGATGAAAAAGATGTTCGTTTACGGAACTCTGCGCGTCGGCATGTATAATTATGAGAAATACTATGGAGAGCACTGTTCTTTCCGCCGCAATGCGTATGTGAAAGGACTGCTTTATACCATAAAAGGAAAAGACTATCCGGCGCTGACGGAAGGGGAACACATGATTTTGGGCGAAATCCATGAAGTGCCGGATGAAGTCCAGGATGCGGTCGATTTGATGGAAGGCTTTTTCGGAGAAGGAAATATCGAAAACGAATATGATAAGACCGTCAGTGAAATTTATGATTCTGACGGTAATGTCATAGACCGTCTGCCCGTATACTTTTATAACATGCGCAATCCCCGGAACAGGGAACTTCTTGGAAACGTCATTTTATGCGGCGACTATGTGGCATATCTGCAGCAAAAGGTTGACAATCCGGAAGAAACGGGGCATAATTAAGTTACAAAACCCTCAGGGGTGTGGATTTTTTAAGAGAAATCTTTTTTCGCCACACAGTCGTATTTGACGGCTGTGTGGTTTTTTGCGCGGTTTTTTGAAAACGGGGAGAACGAATAAGAAGCCGTTTGCGCGGCGGAATGAGAGGAAATATGGAACAAACTTTTATGAAAGAGAGAAAAGTACTGCCGTTGGTGCTGTCCATGTCGCTGCCGATGGTCATATCGATGGCGGTCAATTCATTATATAATATTGTAGACAGCTATTTTGTGGCAAAATTAAGCGAAAATGCCATGACGGCGCTGGCGCTTGTCTATCCGGTACAGAATCTGATTAATGCGATTACCATCGGTTTCGGAATCGGAATCAATGCGTGCGTGGCATTTTATCTGGGCGCGGACGAACGGGAGATGGCAAACCGGGCGGCTTCGATTGGAACATTCCTCAATTTCCTGCACGGAGCGGCAATGATGGTTTTGTCCATTGCCGTCATGCCCTTTTTTCTGGAATCTTTTTCGCCGGAAAAGGAAGTGCTGCGGATGGCGCTCGTCTATTCGAACCGTGCGTTTTTGTTTTCTGCGGTCATTGCGCTCGGAATGGCTTTTGAGAAAATTTACCAGGCCGTCGGAAACATGAAGATAACGATGATAAGCATGATGTGCGGATTCATCGTGAATATCATTTTAGACCCGCTGATGATTTTCGGCATCGGCTTTTTCCCGGAACTGGGCATTGCGGGAGCAGCCTGGGCAACGGGAATCGGCCAGTGTGCTTCTCTGTTGATTTATATTGTTTGTTATGCCGTTCGTCCGATTCCTGTCAAAATAGAGCGGAAATATCTGCGCACGGACAAAAAAATGCTGTTCAGACTGTATTCCATAGGAATCCCGGCAGCTTTGAACATGGCGCTGGCATCTTTGCTGATTTCCGTACTGAATGGAATTCTGGCTGCCTTTTCGGAAAAATATGTGCTCGTGTTAGGTGTTTATTATAAACTGCAGACGTTTATTTATCTGACGGCAAACGGCATTATTCAGGGAATCAGACCGCTGATTGGGTATAATTACGGAGCAAAAGAATATGGACGTGTGGAAGAGATACGCCGGACGACGCTTCGGCTGACAATGGGAGTCATGCTGGTCGGAAGCGTTTTATCGTGGCTGATACCGGAACATTTAATCGGATTGTTTACATCCAATACGGAGACCGTCCAAATCGGCGTGTCCGCACTGCACATTATCAGTCTCGGCTTCATCGTATCGGCGGTGTCCGTTTCCTGCTGCGGAGCGTTGGAAGGACTTGGGAAAGGAAAACAGTCTTTGTATATTTCGCTGGCAAGGTATGTTGTCGTAATCATACCCGCGGCATTTTTGTTCAGCCGGTTTGCAGGCCCCGACGGCGTCTGGTATGCGTTTGTTTTTTCGGAATTTGTATCTGCGGCTGCAGCCCATATCATATACAGAAAAGGGATGAATATCAATTTGCATTTTCACGCCGGATAGGCTACAATTTATACGAAATCGTTTGTAAGGTGACAGTCTGTACTGTTTTCGGACTGTCTGTGGAAAGGATTCTTTTTTATGGTAATAAAAACACCGGCGGCCTGCCTTTTACTGGTTCTCTATATGATTGGGTTCTATTACAGGAAACCGCATATTCCGATTAGGTCTACCAGAATTTTTCAGTTTCTTACCGGGGTGGCGGTCATCAATGTCGTATTTGATTTGATTACGATTTATACGGTGAATCACAGAGATATCGTCCCCGGAAGTGTAAATCTTGCGGTGCACATTATTTATCTGATGTCCATACTCGGTTTTATCTATATTCTTTTTTTATACATGAGAAGCTATCTGGAAGGCAGACTGGAATTTCCCAAAGCGGTCAGGGCGCTGCAGACGCTGCCGTTTGCGCTTTCGTCTCTTGGGATTATGGTATTGCCGATAACTTATGTTCACGGAGAAACGACGGATTATTCTCTCGGCCCCAAAGCGTATGCGTTGTATGGAAGCATTGTCATTTATCTGATTCTGATTTTATATTATTGTCTCCGATACTGGGAGATTATGGACAAAGAGAAGAGACTCGCCATTCTGCTGGCAGTTCCCATTTTTGTAATCATTTCTCTGATTCAGATGTTCATACCGGAAACGTTGCTGGTAGTCGTCGGGTCAACGCTGATTCTGCTCGGACTGATACTCAGCAATGAAAATACGGAAAAATATGTGGATGAAAAGACGGCGCTTTTCAATCAGTATGCCTTTGAAAAAGTGCTGGAAGAGTTTGATTTCGACAGACAGAGCATTTTGATAGCGGTTATCTGTTTCTGTAAGACGGAAAATAATTATGATTGGAAACAGGACGGAATGATTTTGCAGGATATCCATAAGCTGCTCAGGGGATATCACCTGAAAGGATATCGCGTATCGGAAAATGGCGTTGCTTTTACAGGCAGTTCCGCGGAGCGGTTGCAGACTGTTGTGACGGAAATAAGAAATGCCGTTGAAGCTGTATATGGAAAAGAAAATATGAATATTGAAACAAAAGTCCTCTCCAAAGAAGAAACGGCAGGAAAGTATAATTGTATGCAGAATATGATAGCTTTTTGTGCGGAAACGGGAAGACATTTTGCCTATATAGACTATCTGACGCATATTTATAACCGGAATGCGCTGGAGCGGGATTTGGCCAGGTATGAGGAAGCGCGCGGCGGCGAGATGTGCGGCGGTTATTATTTTATCGCGGATTTAAACGATTTGAAACTTGTGAACGATACGATTGGGCATTCTGCAGGAGATACCCTGTTACAGGGATTTGCCGGTCTGCTGGATAGCGCTGCCGGTGAAGAGGGAAGAGCATATCGCCAGGGCGGCGACGAATTTGCGGTTCTTTATCGCGGAAATGCTCAGAAATTTATAGAGGAACTGGCGGAACGCTGTAACGTGTATAATCAGTCCAGTAACATATCCGTCAGCTATGCGATTGGGTATTGCGCGCTTGACGATGATGATTTTGTAAATGCCGCAGACCGCATGATGTATATGGATAAGAGAAGGATAAAACAGCAAAATGCGCTCAGGAACGGGTCTGAGGCAGCGCGTTGACGAGTTCTATCGCTTCTTTGCCGGACAGTTGTTCAATCGAAAGTTCTATCATGCAAAGACGGTTCAGCTCCTGTTGTATGACTTTCTGCCGTCCTTCTTCGGTATCGTTCGGATGATATTTGACGGCCAGCATTTCCACGGCGCTGCGAATTTCCGACGACTCTTCCAGAATGCGTATTTGACCGAATGCAATGACGCTTCTGAAAAAGGTCGTGTATTTTTCCGGTACGACGACATCCTGTTCGATGACACAGAAAGAAGCTTTTGGACATTTTAGAATGGCGTCGATTTTGTGACCGCATTTTGCGCTGTGGAAATAAAGTCTGGAGTCGGCATAAACATAACTTATCGGTACGGCGTATGGATAACCGTCATCTCCGGACAGCGCCAGAACGCCGGAGGTTCCCTTCTCTAAAATTTGAATGGATTCTTCTTTCGATAAAGCCTGTTTGATTCTGCGCATTTCCCGAAACATAGTGATCCCTCCCGATTGTGAATGGTATAATTATATGCCGGAACGATGGAATTGGCAAGGGCATTTTGGGTTGACACGAGGGCGTTATTCGCAATATAGTAATAAACGGAGGATATGTCAGAAAATATTTTTCAAATATAATTTACATACAAGAATTTATCCGCAAGCTGAGAGAAAGGCATGGTTGCAAAAATGACCGGGTATTATGATGAAGAAGAAAGGCGCCGCCGGCGTTGGGCAAAACGCAGGGAGGAAATGCGAAGGAGAAAGAGAAGACAGGCATTGTTCCGGAAACTTTTTCCGATAGGCATTGTTGCTGTTCTTGTGATTGTCATTGCCGTGGTTTTTACCGGAAGGGGCAGGAGGGCCGAAAAGCCGGGCGGGCAGGCAAAGACGGAAGAAGCCGGGCAGAAACGGGAAGAAGCCGGACAGGAACAGGAAGAAAACGATAAGAAGCCGGCGGAGGACGAAGCAGCGTCGGAAGAAGAGAACAAAGAAGAGAAGAAGCCGGAAGAGGAGAAAGAAGATAAAACAAAATCGAAAAAGAGCGGTTCCAAAGGAGCCGAATCGCTTGTCAGCGCGAAGACGGGACTGACGGTCGTCGCTTTACAGGAACGATATGAGGAGATAGCGGAAGAGAACCGGAATACCGGCAAACAGGTCTTCCAATATGCCGTGACGGAAGACACGCTGCGGCTTGGCGAGGAAGTTACCGGCAGCTATGCGATATTCGTGGATACGAAGGAAGAGAAAATTCTGGCATGTAAGGCTGAGACGAGCCGGCTCGTTCCGGCTTCCATGACGAAGGTGTTGACGCTGCTCGTGGCGGTGGAACATATTACCGATTTGGACGATGAATTTGAGATTACCAGGGATATAACGGATTATTGTTTCGAGAATGACTGCAGCGTGGCCGGTTTTGCGGTGGGGGAAAAAGTGACAATCCGGGATTTGCTGTATGGCGCGATTCTGCCTTCCGGCGGCGATGGCGCGTTGGGGCTTGCGATTTATACGGCGGGCTCCCAGGAAGCGTTTGTGGAACTGATGAACGAGAAGCTTGCACAGCTTGGCCTGTCCGAAAGCGCGCACTTTACGAACTGTGTGGGAATCTATGACGATAATCATTACTGTACGGCCTATGACCTGGCGGTCATCATGGAAGCCGCAATGCAGAACGAAATCTGCCGTGAAGTATTGTCTTCCCGCACTTATGTGACATCCAAAACGGAAGAGCATCCGGAGGGGCTTGAGCTTTCCAACTGGTTTTTGCGCCGCATCGAAGATAAGGATACCGGCGGCATGACGATGTATGGGAAAACCGGATATGTGGACGAGTCCGGGAGCTGTGCGGTCAGTGCGGGAATCGGCCGGGACGGAAAGGAATATATCTGTGTGATTGCCAATGCCAGAAATAAGTGGTACTGTATCACGGACCATGCAGGATTGTATAAGCGGTATTCAGAGGGATAAGCCGCCGGATGCTCCCGTCGAATGCAGAACGGAAATGGACAGGCAGACATGGAATTGTGAAAAATTTGTAAAAAAATGTTGAAAAAAGAACAATGCTTTTTTTTGCGGCGTATGATATAATAAGCATAAGTCTGATGCCCGGCATCACAGGGGTATCATGATTGGCTGTGAGCCATTAGAAAACGTATTATATTTAACCAGGAGGAAATGTCATGAGCAGTCAGTTAGTATGGAGGGAACGTTATAATATAGGGGTAGACTTTATTGACAGAGAACATAAGAAACTTTTTACCATTCTGAATAAATTGTTGGTGGCCGGGAAAGAAAGCGATAAAAGCCGTTGGGCGTGTCAGGAAGGAATCAAATTTTTTAAAGACCATGCAATGAAACATTTTGCGGAAGAAGAAGCCTATATGGCCTCCATTCATTATATCGGATTTGATACACACAGACGTCTTCACGATAATTTTCGAAAAAAAATGCTTCCGGCGCTGGAAAAAGAATTGAAACAGACCGGTTATTCAGAAGATGCGGTCAGTCATTTTCTGGGAGTCTGTTCGGGATGGCTGATTGGGCATACTTTAACGGAAGACCATGCAATTGTTGAAAAGAAAGCAAGCAAATGGGAAGCGCTTCTGCCGCAAAACGAGCAGGCCGTCATGGAGCATACAATTCTTCAGCTTCTGAGCGATTTGTTCCAGCTGGAAGCGCGGCTGGTCAGCGAATGCTATGGCGGGGAACGGTTCGGAAAGGGAATCTATTACCGGCTGAATTATGAGAATAAGGAAGGCAAGCGATGGGAGACTGTGCTTGTTTTTGAAGAAAAGCTGATTATCAATACAATCGGAAACATGATAGATACTGAAGCGAATACAATTGATGCCATGATGATGAATGCGACCCGTTTTACGGCGCAGCAGTTCGTGAACCGTGTCAGCAAACAGTTTCCGTCTGCAGAACTGTTCGAGATGAAAGAGGAAAATCTTCTTACATATGACCAGTTCCAGAGAGCGTTTGAAAGGCAGCAGCCGCAGTTCAGTCTGTTGTTTGACACGGGAAAAGGATACTTTGCATATTGCGTTACCGCGCCGCATCTGGTTCAGGATGAGGACGAGACTGCCATTGTTGCGGAGAACGCAATGGAGGAAGTTAAAAAATTCGTTGAACAGAAAAAAATGAGTAAAAGCAAGAAAAAGAAGATACTCGTTGTGGATGATTCAGAGCTGGTGCGGGAGGCGATGAAAAGGCTGTTTGGTCTGGAATATGAAGTGACGCCGGCAGCATCCGGTCTGGCGGCAATCAGATGTATCACTTTAAACCGGCCGGATTTGATTCTTCTGGATTATGAAATGCCTGTCTGCGACGGGAGTCAGGTGCTTGAGATGATTCGTGCGGAAGAGGATTTTGCGGATATTCCGGTATTTTTCCTGACAGGCCGGGTGGATAAGGGAACCGTTCAGAAGGTGATTGCCTTAAAACCGACTGGATATCTGGTAAAAACGCAGAATCTTTCGGAGATTAAAAAAGGAATTGACGATTATTTTGCCAGAAAAAAAGCGTAGAAAAATGAATACGGACGCGGCAGTTCAACAAGGACTGCCGCGTTTTTTTATGAAAATATACTAAAAGATGAAAAATACAGGCAACGGTTGAAACTTTTCGGATAGATGAGCGGTCTAATGGGCACAAAAGGAGAAAAGGAGGAAGGCATGTATGCACAACAGGAAGGAAGCGCTTATCCGAAGCATCTTGCTGGAAAATTATCAGAGTTATTACAGACTGGCATTCAGCTATGTTCATCAGGAAGCGGATGCGATGGATATTGTGCAGGAAGGAGCATATAAGGCGATGTCAAAAGCGGGCAGTCTGCGGGAGGAACGCTATGCCGGTACATGGATATACCGGATTATGATTAATACGGCAAAGGATTATATGAAAAAATATGAGAGAGAATGTGAATTATCGGAAGATATCGTCGCGGATAATCAGGAAAACGGCGCGGATATGGACTTAAAAGCAGCGGTGGATAAACTGCCGGTACAGGAAAAGACATTGATTATCCTGCGCTATTATGAAGATAAGCCTTTGTCCGATATTGCGGAAATCATGCAGGAAAATTTAAGCACAATCAAGAGCAGGCTTTACAGAACACTGGAAAAGCTGCGCAGGGAACTCGATTAACCGGAGCAAAAAGCAGAAAGGGAAAGGTGTATCAGCGTATGAAGAAACAGACAGAGCATGGCATGATAAAGAAAGAAAAGATGGATTTACAGGAGCTGGAAAGCAGACTCAGGAAAGAGAAAGATAATTATCAGCAGATTCCGGTTCCCCGGGAATTGAAAGAACGACTGGAAAAAACGATGGGACGCGCCGGAAAAGTACACAGATTCCGCATACCGGCAGCGGCGGCCGCCGCAATCGCGCTGCTCGTTCTTTTGCCGAATACAGGAGCGGAAATGGCTTATGCGATGGGGAATATCCCTGTAATCGGCAATCTGTTCCAGGCGGTCACATTCCGGGATTACCAGTACGAAAGCGAACGGTTCAGCGCGAACGTGGAAGTGCCGCAGATTGTTGTGGAAGATATGGGAGAGACGGCGGAAGAGCCAACGGAAGAAACAAACAGGCCGGAAGGAGAAAAACCGGCGGATGAACAACTGCAGGAAACGCTCGAACAGGTTAATTTCGATATCGATGCGGTAACGAACCAGCTGATAGAAGAATTTAAGAAATCCGCGGAGGCGGGAGAAAGCTATGGGGGACTGGAAATTCATCACGAGACAGTCATGAATAACGAGAAATATTTTACCCTGAAGTTATCCATTTTCCAGTCGGCCGGCAGCGGTTCGGAGTCTTATAAATTTTATACCATCGACAAGCAGAGCGGCCGGCAGATACAAATCGGAGATTTGTTCCGGGAGAACAGCGGCTACGCGGAAGTCATCAGTGAGAATATCAAGGAACAGATGCGGGTGGCGATGGCGGAAGATGAGACGAAAGTATACTGGGTTGACAGTACGGAAACACCTTATTGGAACTGGGAGGGAATCAAAGAAGACCAGAACTTTTATCTGGACGGGAACGGAAATCTTGTCGTTGTATTTGACGAATACGAGATTGCGCCCGGCTATATGGGAGCACAGGAATTTACGGTGGAGAGAAGTGTGTTCGAAAATCTTTTGAGGTAAGATTTCTTATCTTGTGATATAATAACTGCATATGCTGAAAACGGAGTCGGTTTGTAAAATGAATGAAAAAATTCTGGTAGTGGATGATGAAAAGGAAATTGCCGATTTGCTGGAACTGTATCTGCAAAATGACGGCTATATTGTGTATAAGTGTTACAACGGTACGGACGCTTTGAAATGTATTGAAGAGACGGCGCTGGACCTGGCCGTATTAGACATTATGTTGCCAGATATCGACGGTTTGAAACTTTGCCGTAAAATCAGGGAAAATTTTTACTATCCGGTGATTATGCTGACCGCGAAAATAGAAGACCGGGATAAGATAAACGGCCTGACTATCGGCGCGGACGATTATATTACAAAACCCTTTAATCCGCTGGAAGTGGTGGCCAGAATCAAAACGCAGCTGAGACGTTATACGCGCTATAACCAGCTGGCGCCGAAACAGGAAAACGAAGTGCGGGAATACGATATCCGGGGGCTGCTCATCAACAGAGAGTATCACAAATGTTTTCTTTACGGAAAAGAACTGCCGCTGACGCCGATTGAATTTTCGATTCTCTGGTATCTGTGCGAGCGTCAGGGCGTCGTCGTTCCTTCCGAAGAGCTGTTTGAAGCTGTCTGGGGCGAGAAATATTTCCAGAATAACAATACGGTCATGGCGCATATCGGTAGGCTCCGGGAAAAGATGAAGGAAAATGCAAGGCATCCGAAATTTATCAAAACGGTGTGGGGGGTCGGATATACCATTGAAAAATAAGAAAACCATTTTTCATGAGAAAGGAATCTATCAGGAGTTCGGTCAGATTCGGACCAAAATTTTTATCCGGACGGTCGGACTGTGCCTGACGGCAGTTCTGATATTTTTCCTTGTTTACCGTTTTTTTGTGCGGGGAAAATTTGCCGACTTCATGGTTTCTTTTTTTCAAAGCAGTCTTCGGATGGATTATGATGCGGCGCTCAATTTTTATCAGCAGGCTTTTCGGAATTATGAAAAACTATTCTGTTTTATCTTCATAGCGGCGGTTTTTCTTTTCCTGCTGCATATTTATCTTGGCTGGTTCAGCAGATATTTTACGGAGATTGACAGGCAGATGGGGAGACTGCTCGGGGAAGATACGGAAGAAAAAGCCGGAGAAATATCGCTGTCGCCGGAACTGATTGCAATCGAGAGGAAAATGAACCAGCTAAAATACAGGATGGAAAAGCAGAAAAGCGATATGCTCCTGTCGGAGAAGCGGAAGAATGATTTGATTATGTACCTCGCCCACGATTTGAAAACGCCGTTGGCTTCCGTTATCGGCTATTTGAACCTTTTGCGGGACGAGGGGGAGATTTCCGGAGAGCTGCGGGAAAAATATCTGGATATTTCGCTCGGCAAGGCGGAGCGTCTGGAAGAACTGATTAACGAATTTTTCGAAATCGCGAGATATAATCTGTCAGATATCACGCTGCAATACAGCCGGATTAATTTTTCGCGCCTGTTAGAGCAGCTCGTCTATGAGTTCGGGCCGATGCTTGCCGAGAAGAATCTGACGGTCAGCCTGCAGGTGGAAGAAGACATTTTGTTTTCCTGTGACGCGGATAAAATGCAGCGCGTCTTCGATAATTTGCTTCGGAACGCGGTGCTTTACAGCTTTCGGGATACGGAAATCCGTATTACGGCGGAGCAGCAGAAATATGCTCTCATCGTCAGGTTCTCCAACCACGGAAATCCCATTTCCAAAGAAAAACTGGAACGGCTATTTGAACAGTTCTACCGGCTCGATACGGCGCGGAGTACGGAAAGCGGCGGCTGTGCGGGCCTGGGCCTTGCCATTGCAAAACAGATAGTGGAGCTTCATAATGGAACCATCACGGCAAAGAGCGAAGCGGAAGTCATCGAATTTACCGTGACCCTGCCCGTCATCTCTTAAGAAAATCATAAGAATTTTCACGAAAAAAAAGAAGAATATCCTTAGAAGGAACGAAGAAATAAAACGTTTGCTTCCGGTACGATAATCATACCGGGACAGGCGTTTTTTTGTGCGGTTGTTTCCGGTGGAAATGAGAAGCATGATAAGAGAGGTGCAGCAATGACAAGAAAAAGAGTGACACAGATATTTCCCTTTCTGCTTCCGCTTCGCAGGTGGCAGCGGAAAAAGTTTTTTTATCTGAAAATGAAGTATGATGCGGACAGGTATGCGGACAAAAAGAAGGAAATCCTGTTCACGCATCGGGTTTTTGAGACTTCTTTCCGGATGATGAACGAAGAAAGCGGCTTTGACAGGCAGTTTCAGCTCAATAAAATACACAATCTGAAACTGGCGGCAGAAACAATAAACGGGCTCGTGGTGATGCCGGGAGAGACGTTTTCATTCTGGCAGCTTGTCCGGTATGCGGACCGGCAGGTTCCTTATAAAGACGGACTGACGCTTGTGGACGGAAAAATCAGGGGAACTTACGGAGGCGGCCTGTGTCTTTTGAGCGATATGCTCTTCTGGATGTTTCTTCATACACCGATGACGGTCACGGAGCGGCATGGACATGCGGCGGAAGCTTTTCCGGGAACTGAAAAAGAGCTGCCCTGCGGAACGGATGCGGCGGTCAGTGAAGGATGGCTGGACTTAAAGGCCAAAAACGGGACGGAGAATATTTTTCAGATTGTCATTCATTTTGACGGACAGTTCATGCGGGGAAGCATTCTGGCAAAGAATCCGGTCATGACGGAATATAACGTTTTCAATCCTTCCGTAACTTATGAGAGAAAAAACGGAAAACTTTTCCGGCTTGCGGCGGTCAGCCGGATGGAAAAAGATTTGGCAGGCGGAAAAACGAAGGAGCGGAAACTGTATGACAGCCGGTGCGAAATCACTTATGAAATAGCGGACACACAGGAACGTGTTTTGCAATTGCCAAAGAAACGGATTGCTGTCCTGTTTGGCGGAAATTCTTCGGAATACAGCGTTTCTTTACAGTCGGCGGCAGCAGTCCTGGAGCATATCGACACGGAGCGTTTCGAACTTTATCCGGTCGGCATTACGCGGGAAGGGGACTGGTATCATTACACAGGCCGGCCGGAAGAAATTGTAAACGATACCTGGCACGGAGAGCGTGCGAAACTTCGGTCGGTTGTTGTAGCGCAGAATCGTTCGGCAGCCGGATTTCTGGAATTATCGGAGGAACCGGGCCAAAGGGACGGCGTCAGAATCGGCGTGGACCTTGTTTTCCCGGTTCTGCATGGAAAGAACGGAGAGGACGGCACGGTACAGGGACTGTTCGAGCTGGCGGGCATACCGGTCGTTGGCTGCAATACGCTGGCTTCCGCGCTCTGCATGGACAAAGGCAGGGCGCACAGGCTTGTGGCGCAAAGCGGCGTTGCGGTTCCCCGGTCGGTTACATTCCGGCTGGCCGAACGGGAAGAAATCATCGGTAAAATTACAGGAAAGCTGCGCTGCCCGCTTTTTGTTAAACCGGTCCGCGCGGGTTCTTCGATTGGCATCACCCGTGTGGAAAACGAAAAAGAACTTCCGGATGCGCTTAAAAATGCGTTTGCCTTCGATACGGAAATTATCGTCGAAGAAGAAGTACAGGGGTTTGAAGTGGGATGCGCCATACTCGGTATGGAAGAGCTGTTTGTGGGAAGGGTGGATGAAATCGAACTGCCCGGCGGCTTTTTCGATTATCGGGAAAAGTATACGCCGGAGGCTTCCCGGATTCATATGCCCGCTAGAATTGACGCCGAAACGGAAAAGCGGATACAGGAAACGGCATGTGTTATTTACCGGACGCTTGGCTGTTCCGGCTTTGCAAGAGTGGATATGTTCTATACGCCGCAGGGAGATATTGTTTTTAATGAAGTCAATACCATTCCGGGATTTACCGGCCACAGCCGTTTTCCTGACATGATGAAAGGCGCAGGTCTGTCTTTTTCCCGGATGCTGGAGAAGTTGTTTGCGTTGTATGATAATGCCCCGGAATCCTCTGGAACCGGATATCGGGAAGCGAAAGAAAAGGAGGAAGGCTGATGGGAATCCGAAGCGGCATAATTGATTATTCAAGAGGGAACGACCTTACGTTTTTCTTTTGCCTGTATCGAAAGCAGCAGAAATCCCGCGGAATGGTACGCGATATCCTGACCTTTTTCATGAGCCGGAGCGCACACCGGCACGGCGGTTATATCGGCCCGGATGCGGTTATCAGAGGAAAGCTGTCTCTGCCTCACGGACTGCACGGGGTTTTCATTTCCCGTTATGCGCAGGTCGGAGTGAACTGTCGGATATACCAAAACGTGACGATTGGGGAAGTGGACAGAAAAGCCCCGGTCATCGGAGACGACTGCCTGATTGGAGCGGGAGCGGTCATATTGGGCGGTATTCAAATCGGCAATCATGTAAAAATCGGCGCGGGCGCGGTTGTCTGCAAAGACGTGCCGGACGGCTGTACGGTCGTTTCTCAGGAACCGCGTATCATCAATGGCTGTGAAATAAAGATGGGGGAACGAGAATGATAGGAAAAACAGAGCAGGCGGACAAACGGACACATTTCACGGAACGCGCATGGCTGGAAATCAATCTGTCAAATCTCCGGCACAATGCGAAGGCGCTGCAAAAGGCAATGCCCGAAGGATGTGCGTTGATGGCGGTCGTGAAATGCGATGCTTACGGACACGGAGGCGTCCTGGCGGCAAAAGAACTGGAACGGACAGGCGTCAGGTCTTTTGCCACGGCAACGATGGAAGAAGCGGTTCGTCTGCGGGAAAACGGCATTACCGGCGAAATCCTGATTCTCGGTTACACGGATGCAGGGCGCGCCCGGGACTTATGCGGTTATAATTTGATGCAAAGCGTAATTGGATATGAATATGCCAGGTTGCTTGACGAAGCGGCGGCTTGCGCCGGGGTATCGGTTCAAGCCCATATTAAAATCGATACGGGTATGCACAGGCTTGGAATATCCGCCGGGAAACCTTCCGAAGCCGGCATGGTATTTGCCATGCAAAATCTGGAAGTGTGCGGCATCTACACGCATTTGTGCTGCGCGGACAGCATGCGGCCGGAAGACATTGCCTGCACCAGAGGACAGATTGCCTCTTTTTACCGGCTGACCGGTGCGCTGGAAAAAGAAGGAATCCGTCTGCCCAAACTGCATATTCAGAGCAGCTACGGCCTGCTCAATTATCCGGAACTGCGCTGCGATTATGTCAGGGCGGGCATTGCGCTGTACGGTGTGCGCAGCAAACCGGAAAACGATACCGTGCTGAACCTGGAACTGCGGCCCGTTTTGTCCCTGAAAAGCAGGGTTGTGCTGATTCGTCCCGTTAAAAAAGGGGAAACTTTCGGATATGGAAGACAATTTCTTGCAGAGCGGGACAGCCGGATTGCAATTCTCCCGGTAGGCTATGGCGACGGTTATCCCGGCGATTTATCCTGCGGCCGGGGCTGCGTGCTGATAGGCGGCTATTCCGCACCCGTTATCGGCCGCATCTGCATGGACCAGCTTGCCGTCGATATTACGGAAGCGGAAGAAATCCGGATGGGAGATACGGCGCTTTTAATCGGCGGAGCAGGAGTTTCTTCGCAGACGGCGCCGGCCGTAGCCGCGGCTTCCGGGCGCATCGCGAATGAATTGCTCTGCAGGATGGGGGCAAGACTTCCCGTCGTACCAGTCGAATGAAGAAGACCATACTCAGCGATATATTAAAATATCAAGTAAAACAGGGCATTCCGCAATTCAATAAAAGTATCTTTGAATAGCAAATCTCTACAAGTAGTAAACGAGTGTCTTTTTATTGATAGGTTAGTTCTTTTTTGCTATAATCGGTAAAAACTGACAAAATATGCAAAAAATGGACATTTGCCGGAGGAAATGGTTTTGGATAGGAATGTGAATATAATAACAGACTTAAAAGGGAATAAAATTGTGCTAATAAATGATATTGTATTCAAGGGAAAAAGGTCTGTAAATTGGGATGATGTAAAGAATTATCTTGAAACTTATGTCGGTGAATTTTATGAAATTGCTGATACAAAAGATATTGTATATATTGGAAAAGAGTTACCGGACGAATACACCGGTTCGCGGTATACATATTCGCTGAAAGGGGCAAATGCGAAGGCAAAGGCAAATGCATCACAGGGGATACCGGAGATGCTTGAGATAGCGACCGGAAAGCATTTCAGGGAAAATTACGGCGAAAAACATAACAGAAATGCTGCGAATGGCTGGTATCGGTATAATTCACGTTTTGCACTGCCTGTTTATGATGAAAGAGGGGAAGTGGAACGATATAATGTGTTTCATGCCTCTATGCTGATACGGCATGATGCAGACGGAAAGATGTATCTTTATGACATTATGGATATAAAAAAAGAAACGAGCAACCCTTTCGAATCATAAGATTTTACTTGGCAAAAAACCCATCTCTTTTTCAATAGTATAGAGTAGGTGGCGATTGTTGTCAAGCACGAATTATAGATGTTAATTGGTAAGCTAGGAAAACGCAGACGATTTTGACAGCCATAGCAGAAGGAAAGAGGACTGCGACATTCTCTGCGGCTATGAAGCTGGATGCCTGGGATATTCTTTGTACCATGAATGAGTGAAAAGGGGAATCCGGTGTGTCATCCTTGCACCGACCACAATACTGACGCCGCAGGGAAAAAGAATTAAAACAGATAAAAAGGATGCGCTTATGATTGCTCAGTATCTGTCTTACGGCGGATACCATGCTGTGCATATCCCGACGGATAAAGATGAGGATGTGAAAATCTATCTTCGCATGAGGGATAATCATAAACAGGATTAAAAAAAGACAAAACAAAGAATCAGTGTGTTCTGTTTAAGCCAGGGATTCCAATATAGCAAGGGCAAATGGATGGAGCAGGCAATTAAAGAGCTGACCGCACAGAGGGCGGAAAGCGATAAGGACAGGGGAAATGCCGAGCAGTTTTCAAAGCTGATAAAAGGGTATGCAGGAATTGAGGAACTTTCGGCGGTACTGTAAAATACCCTTATCGAAAAGATTACCATAGGCGAACCGCAGGACGTGGACGGGGAGCGCATACAGGAAGTAAAGATTTATTATAAATTTATAGGATGCATAAACCAAGAAGGGCATATTTGCTGATAGAAACGTGTTTTTAATCATGTATCGGCAAGTATCTCCTTCTGAAAACGGATTTGCAGGAAAACCGGACCGGATGAAAAGCAGTTTGTACGAAAAGCAGGGGGTCGTGCTTGTATTTGTTTCCGTTTGGGCTTACAATGAAAACAGACAGGAGAAACGGACCGGAAAAGGCGGAAAGGGAAACGCATGAAAATCATTATCCTGATGGAAGATACCTGTGGGAATCCTCTGTGCGAATATGAGCACGGGCTGAGCATCTATGTTGAGACCGGGAAACATAAAATTCTGATGGACGCCGGAGCCAGCGGCAAAACGCTTTCCAATGCGGAGAAACTGGGGGTGGAATTGGAAGGGGTGGATACGGCCGTTTTAAGTCATGGACATTATGACCATTCCGGCGGTCTGGCAGCGTTCCGGCAGTTGAACAAAACAGCGCCCGTGTATGTGCTAAAAAGCGCTTTCGGGGATTATTTTCACGGGGAGCGTTATATCGGAATTGATAAAAAAATCGCGCAGTTTCCCGGAATCGAAATCGTTGAAGGCAATCGGGAGATTGACGGGGAATTGTCGCTTTTTACGGGGATTACGGGAAGAAGACACTGGCCGCAGAGCAATCTTTTGCTGTCGGAGATGGCGGAAGGAAAGCTGCGGCAGGATGCGTTTCACCATGAACAATGCCTTGTCATACGGGGAGAAAAGACGCTGCTGCTTTCCGGCTGCGCCCATAACGGCATCCTGAATATTCTTGATAAATATCAGGAATTATATGACGGATTACCGGATATCGTGCTAAGCGGCTTTCATATGATGAAAAAAACGGACTATACGGAACAGGAGCGGGAAGCCATCCGGCAGACGGCAGAAGAGCTTGCGGCATCCAATCTGTTGTTTTATACCGGCCACTGTACCGGGCAGGCGGCAGTCGATATCATGAAGCCGATTCTTGGGGACAGACTGATACCGATTCACTGTGGGATGGAAATCCTGATATAAAGCCGTGCGCCGCCCGCTGCGCAGAGAAAAGCGGGTCAAGGGAAAAGCACAGAAAGAAAGGGGTAAGACAGCAAATGGAAAAAGTAATCGAGAATTTTCTGGAATATGTTGCAATCGATACAGAATCTTCGGAAGAGAGCGCCTCGACGCCCTCAACAATGAAACAGCATGACCTCGCCAGAGTGTTAGTCGGGCAGTTACAGAAAATGGGAGCGGAAGAGATTGTATATGATGAAGAACGCTGTTATGTATACGCTTCCGTGCCGGCTTCGGCGGGCTGTGAAAACGCGCCGGTCATCGGATTTATCGCCCATATGGATACTTCTCCCGCAGTTACGGGGGCGGGCGTAAGGCCGCGCATCATAGAGAATTACGACGGACAGGATATCGTGCTGAACCGGGAGAACAATGTCGTGATGCGTACTGCCGATTTTCCGGAACTGCCTTCTTATGCGGGGAAAAGGCTTATTGTGACCGACGGAACGACGCTGCTCGGCGCGGACGATAAAGCGGGAGTCGCGGAAATTATGGCAATGGCGGAATATTTGCTGAACAATAAAGAAATTCCACATGGCCGGATTCGGATTGGGTTTACGCCGGACGAAGAGGTCGGCGCGGGCGCGGATTATTTTAATGTAAAGCTGTTTGGCGCGGATTACGCGTATACGGTGGACGGCGGCCGGCTCGGGGAACTGGAATATGAAAACTTCAACGCGGCGGGAGCGAAGGTAACGATACACGGAAGAAGCGTGCATCCGGGCGATGCCAAAGATAAGATGCGCAACGCGCTTTTGATGGCGCAGGAATTTCAGTCCATGCTTCCCGTTTCGGAAAATCCGATGTATACCTGCGGCTACGAAGGGTTTTATCATTTGGACGCCCTTTGCGGAACGGTGGAGGAAGCGGCGGCGGAATATATTATCCGTGACCACGATAAGGAAAAATTTGAACGGAAAAAAGAAACATTTCTGCGCGTCGGCCAGTTTTTGAATGAAAAATACGGGGCCGGAACCTTTGAAATCGACTTGAAGGATTCTTATTACAACATGAAAGAAGTCATCGAACAGCATATGCACCTGATTGAAAATGCCAAAGAGGCGATGAAGGAACTCGGTATCGATCCCGTGGTCATACCTGTCCGCGGCGGCACGGATGGCGCGAGGCTTTCCTTTATGGGGCTTCCCTGTCCGAATCTGTGTACGGGAGGTCAGAACTTTCATGGACGGTATGAATACGCCTGCGCGGACGAGATGGTAACAATCGTGGAGCTGCTCGTGAAGATTGCCGGAAAATATGCGAAAATTTAAGAATTACTTTTGTACGAATATTTCCTTACATACAGTTGAATTTTTCTACAATTTCCTGTAAACTGTAATTATATCATTACAAAAGTGCTTCACTGGAAGGAGTAATAACAATGAAAAAAGCCATGAACCAGTCCATGCTCATTCTTATTCTGAATGGCGGCGCTATTCTCTCGGTGGTCTTTCTGATGCTTTCCCTCTCAATGTACAGTAAAATGAATCGTCAGCTTGACGCTGCGAACGAGGCGCGTTACGAACTGACTTACAACGCAAACCGTTTTATGAATGGCTCGGCATATCTGACAAATGAAGTAAGGGCTTTTGCAGCCACGGGCATTCAGGAACATTATGACAATTACTGGAATGAAATCAATAACCTGAAAAATCGTGAGCAGGGCGTTGCGGCAATGCAGGAAATCGGTATTACTGCGGAAGAGCAGAAAATGATAGATGAGATGGCGGCGCTTTCCAATTCGCTCGTTCCTCTGGAAGAGCAATCAATGGAAAATGTGCAGGCAGGAGATATGCAGGCGGCGATTGACTATGTTTACGGGCAGGAGTACAGTTTGTCCATAGAGGAAATCAACACGATTAAGGAAAACTTTCTGGAAACGCTGAACGCGAGAACGCTCGGTGAGGTGACGGCGCTCAGTGAAGAAGTGTCGCGTTTAAAATCCATGATGGTTGCGGCGCTTGTTATTGTTGTCGTTCTTCAGCTGATTAATCTGATTTTTGTCAGACTGCGCATATTGAGTCCGGTCATTGCCGTCCGCGACCAGATGGGAGAAATTGCCGAAGGAAATCTTTCCGCGGAATTTCGCTTACAGCCGAATACGTCTGAAATCGGAATGCTGGTGGAATCGATTTACTCAACAAAGCGTGAACTCAAGAACTACATAAAGGATATCAATGACATTCTTGCGCAGATGGCGCAGGGCAATATGGATTTGTCAGTAAACAATGAGTATAAAGGTGAATTTATACCGATTCGGGATGCGATGATACAGATACTGGATGCGCTTAACAATGCGCTTTATCAGATAAATCTGACGGCGGAACAGGTATCTTCTGAGGCAAGGAGAATGGCGGGGGATGCGCAGATTTTGTCGAGCGGCGCCGTGAAACAGGCTTCGGCGGTAGAGGAACTCTCGTCGAGTATCAAAGAAATTGCCGAAGAAGTAGAGCATACGTCAAAGGATGCGGATAATGCGCAGTCGTTCTCTCTGGATGCCATGAAGCAGCTGCAGATTAGTAACCAGAAGATGGAAGAACTGACCGTTGCAATAGAAGATATTTCCAAAGCGTCGAACCAGATTGGCGGTATTATCAAGACAATAGAAGACATTGCTTCCCAGACAAATATTCTGGCGCTCAATGCGGCGGTAGAGGCGGCGCGCGCGGGGGAAGCCGGAAAAGGCTTTGCGGTTGTTGCGGATGAAGTGCAGAACCTTGCAACCAAGAGTTCCGTATCGGCGAAGAGCATTACAGAACTGATAGAAAATTCGCTGCGGCTCGTCAAACATGGAACTTCCTTATCGGAAGATACGACGAGAGCCCTTGAAGGTGTCGTTTCCGGCGCGAAGAAAGTAACGGAAATGGTAGACCGGATTGCGGAGTCCGCGACGCAGCAGTCCCAGTCTTTGCAACAGGTGACGCTTGGCATGAATCAGATATCCGAAGTCGTACAGATGAACGCTTCAACGGCCGAAAAATCAGCTTCATCGGCTAACGAACTGTATGGCCAGGCAGAAGAACTGAAAAATTCCGTTCATAAATTTAAACTGCGCAGATATCGCTAGAACGGGGTATCATATCATTTTAACCGCATCATATACAGGACATAAAAAACATTCTTAGAGAAGTTTGAAACTATCGGAGAATGTTTTTCTTTTTCACTTTTCTTTTTCTCTTTCGTTTTTCCACTCTCATTTTTTCCCGAAAATAATGCGTGCATTCTTTTTTTGTTTGTGATATGCTATTATAGATATACTTATTGTTTAAAAAATATATTGCGCAAAGATAATTTAAGAAAAAAGCTATTATAAAAAACAAAAAGGGAGGATGTCATGCTGACTAAAGCTCTGTATACGGGAATTTCGGAAAAATTTCTTATTTTTCTGTTCGTGATGTCCATGCTCCTGACCAAAGATATAAAAGCGGCCGATTTTCCAATTTACAGCCTGTTGCTTCTGCTGACGGCGTTCGGATGGGCGGCGGCGGAAATCTTACTGCGTCATGGCATAACAGGAGTCTTCCTGCCAATCCGGTATCGGACGGACTTGCCGGTTTTTTTGGTTATATTTTATGAACTGGCAGTCATAATTTGTAAGTTATTCCGGAACCCGGATGAAGGGGGGATTGATTTTGCAGGGAACGCGGAAGTTCTCGCTTTTGCGGCGCTTTATTTGCTGATATCTTCCGGCGCAGCGTTTTCACAACGATATTATGACCTGATTTTGTACGGCGGTCTTTTGTTTACGACGGTGTTTTTATATTCCCATGTGACGGGAATGCCGTTTCCGGAATACGGCAGCCTTGTCTGGAAGGATAAGGGAGCGGCAGCATCCTGTTTTCTGCTTATCTGTATGGTTGGCGTTTATCAGTACTGCACCTGTAAGGACAGACTGCGTTCCGGGTTTTACTTTGCGATATCCGCAATCGGTTTTCTGGCATTGTTCCTGAACTGCAATATTGTAAGCTTCTGGCTGATGACAGCCTATTTTATGGCAATACCGGTTCTGCTCAGACCGACGGCACAGCTGGTCAGAAAGAGCATGCAGATGTTCTTTTTATTTGGCCTGATGCTGAGCAATATGAGCCTGCTCACGGCGTATACACAGATATTTGCAACAGAACTTCCTTTTTCGCTGGAACACAGCATTTATTTGGATTTACTGCTGGCTGTCGGCGGGATTCTTTTCTTTTACTATTGGGAAAAAGTGCCGGAAGGAATCGATATGGAACGGCTTGTTCTGCGTAAAATGAGACGGGTCTATAAAACGGCGCTGACGATAGTCGTGATTCTTTTTGCCGGTATTGTTTTCGGAGGGGACCGTTGGACGGCACTGGGAGAAAAAGTACCGGAAACGGCATGGAAAAGTTTTGCGATGCCGCTTGTGGAAGCGGTAAAACAAACGGAGAGCGGATTTTATGTCTGTTTTCGGGAGGCAGGTGTAATTCCGGGAATTTTTGTTATCATCTTTCTTACGCTGCTTTTGAACAGGCTGCGGAAGAACTATGGAATGGACAAGCCGTTGACCGGAAGTCTGACGTTAATAGCGGCTGTTTTCATGATACAGATGTTTTTCTGCAAACCGGCGGCTAATACACTGACGATTTATTATGTGCTGCTGCTGTTCGCCGCATTTTATAAAGAAGAAAAAAACAGAATGGTCAGCGTCAGAATCCGCGGGGAAACATTGCGAAAGCAGAGAGATGGAATTGAAGAAAAAAGCATTACATTATAGATGGAAAGAAAGGCAGGGTTTTTGACATGGATAAAAGAAATAAACGGATTGGGAAATTGCTGGCGGCGTTAATCGCCTTTGGCGTTTTGGCGGGAAGCGGGCGAACTGTCTTGCCGGTGGATGCGGCGCAGGATGCTCAAACGGCACAGGAGACCGAAAATGCGGATGATTCGGCATCCTATGGAAGCGGTATGGTCATGGAAGCGGAAAAAGAGACTGCCATGAAAGCGGAACCCGAAACGTCTGCAGAAACATTAATGATTTTCGAAAAAGGCAGTCTGATATTTGTATTGGGAGAGACGGCGGAAGGATGGTATCATGTGCGATATCAGAGTATGGAAGGATATGTGGAAAAAGAGGGCGTGAGCGTGCAGGAGATGGACGTAGAGGGATTGGATGCCGAAATGGCAGCCAACGAAGCCGAAACCAAAATGGTTGTGGAAGTGGTAGAAAAATATAGAGAAGATGCCAGACGTTCCAAAGTGTGGGGAACCGTTATCGTCGTTCTGGTTGCCGGAATTTTTGCGACCGGTATTGTTTCAGCGGTCAGGTCAAATAAAACTGACGCTGAAGGAGGAAACGACGAAAATAACCCGGGAAGGAGACTGACGGAAGACGGGAAGAAGGACAGGAACAGTCGGAAAAAACGAAACTTTGAGACTCGAAAGAAACGGGAACTGGAAATTGAGGACCTGGACTGAATACGGGGGCATAGTTCAATCTGACTATGCCTTTTTATTTTACTTAATAGGAAAATGCTGTAATTGTAGTTAAGAATCAGGCAAGAATTTACACAGCAAATTCCTGGAATGCAGGCTCAGCAGCACAGGTTCGGCATCCTGTGCTTTTTATATTGCATTACAATGTGAATCTTGCTAAAATTGGAAGGAAGTCAAATAAGGGACAGGTGGGAATCTGATGGAAACGAAGGACGATTTGGTTGTAGACGGATATCGTTTTGCAACGTTGGCGGATGCGGAAACGGCAAGGATGGATTTGAAAAGAATCAAAAATCTGGAGAACAATATGGATTATCGAAAATCGCAGAATGCACTCTTGCTTTATCATCGGGCATTGGAAACGAGAGTGCTGCAGACGCCCATAGGCTTTGCTTATCTGCTGACGGTACAGGAGCATTTGAAGCGCTGCGGTGTGCCGGAAGAAAAAATAAAACCGATTCCGCTCAATATGACTTTTACCAATAAAACGGATGCGAACCGTTCTATCAGGAGGAGCATTGCGGCCAGACAGCCGGAGTACAAGGGCAGGTTTATCACATCGGTCTGTCTGAATGTGCTGATGATACTTGTCATTGCTTCCATGTTCGTTATATCCCTGAGAAGCGATTCACCGAATATCATCAATTACAGAAGGACTGTTGTCAACGAATATTCGGAATGGGAACAGGAGCTGACACGGAGAGAACAGGCAGTGCGCGAGGCGGAACAAAAGGCTGGAATCACGCCATAAAAGATAAAAAGACAGCATAAAATTATGTTTTCGTCACAATTTTAACATATTTATGGGGTATACTGAGTTTCAAACAGGGAAGAGTGATGCCGGACAGTCTCATTCATATGATTGGAAAAAGGCGGGATGATTATCATGGATAAATTGAAAATACTTGTAGTGGACGATGAGAGCCGTATGCGAAAGCTGGTGAAAGACTTTCTCATCAAAAGTAATTACGATGTTCTGGAAGCGGAGGACGGCAGTCAGGCATTAGACCTTTTTTTTGAACAGAATGATATTGCGTTGATTATCCTGGATGTTATGATGCCGAAAATGGATGGATGGCAGGTATGCAGGGAAATCCGTTCTTACTCCAAAGTGCCGATTATCATGCTGACGGCCAGAGCGGACGAACGGGATGAGTTACAGGGATTCGAACTCGGTGTGGACGAATATATTTCCAAACCTTTCAGCCCCAAAATTCTGGTTGCGCGGGTGGAAGCAATATTACGCCGTACCAGTCAGTTCAATGCGGAAGGAACTTTACAATCCGCAGGAATTGTGGTGGATAAAACGGCGCATATTGTGACGGTGGATGGTAAGGCAATAGAGCTGAGTTATAAAGAGTTTGAGCTGTTATCTTATTTTATGGAAAATAAAGGAATCGCGCTTTCCAGAGAAAAAATTCTGAACAGCGTCTGGAATTATGATTATTTCGGTGACGCGAGAACGATTGATACACATGTAAAGAAGCTCCGTAGTAAAATGGGCGAAAAGGGCGAGTTAATTAAAACAATTTGGGGAATGGGGTACAAATTTGAAGCAGAATGACAGTGAAGAATTAAAAAAGATTATCGAAATGCTGGACGGTTTTGCAGCGTCCGGCGAAAGCAGATTGACAATTGAAACATCCGAAGAAATGGTGGAAGGAGAAAGCAGACGGCAGTATCATCATGGCCGCTGCGATATTAACAGTCCCTGGGCAAGAGGCTGTGCTTTTGATGTGCTGGAGGATAAGGCTGAAAATTAGAAGTTTTCAACTTTTGCATTAGAATGTCTGCGAAAGCGGGTTGATGGGTACAAACATGAAATATTCGATAAAAAAACAATTTGCGGGCGTTATCTGTCTTCTGATTGCGGGGACGATATTACTCTGCTGGTTCATCAACAATACACTTCTGGAAAATTATTATCTGAACAACAAACAGAATGTGCTGATGTACGCCTACCATTATATCAATGCGGCCACGAATGAAGGAAAATTCAATACGGAAGAATTTGACATTGAATTTCAGAAGATTATCGGAAAATATAATATCAGTTTTATCGTTTTGGATGCGGAAACGCAGACATTGAAAGCGTCTGCAAATGATTATGAAATATTAAGCAAAGAACTGCTGAAAAATATATTTGGTTCCGGGAGCAATCCAAAGGCTCGGCTGTTGGAAAAAGGAGACAGTTACGAAATCAGCATTATGCTCGACGACTGGACGAAAACAGAATTTGTCGAAATGTGGGGGGTACTGGATAACGGGAACCTCTTTTTATTCCGAAACCCGTTAGAGAGTATTAAGGAAAGTGTAAAACTTGCCAACCGCTTTCTGGCGTATGTCGGTATTTTTGCGGCTGTGTTAGGCGCATTGGTCGCACTTTGGGTATCCGGAAAAATTGCCAGACCGATAATGGAACTGACACAGATTTCCGAGCGCATGCTGCATCTTGATTTTGATGCAAAATACAGCGGAAGGAGCAGAACCGAAATTGCGCTGCTCGGGCATAATATCAATGAATTGTCCTGCATTCTGGAGAAAACAATATCCGAACTGAAAAGCGCGAATAATGAACTGCAAAGAGATATTGAAAGAAAAAATAAAGTGGACGAGATGCGGAAAGAATTTCTATCCAATGTGTCTCATGAGCTGAAAACGCCGATTGCATTGATTCAGGGATATGCGGAAGGGCTGAAGGAAGGCGTGAACGACGACGTTGAAAGCAGGGAATTTTACTGTGACGTTATTATGGATGAAGCGGCCAAAATGAATACGATGGTGAAAAAACTACTGACGCTCAATCAGATTGAGTTCGGCAATGAAACGATTGCGATGGAGCGTTTTGATATCGTAGCGTTGATACGCAATTATATCCAGTCGTCGGAAATTCTGACAAAGCAGAAGGAAATTTCTGTCCGTATGGAAGATTATCCGCCGATTTATGTATGGGCCGATGAATTTAAAACGGAAGAAGTGTTTATGAATTACTTCACCAATGCGATTCATTATGCACTGTATGCCAAAATTATTGATGTGAGAATACGGACAGAAGAAAATAAAGTCAGGGTATCTGTTTTCAATACCGGAAATCCGATACCGGAAGAAAGCCTGCCGCATTTGTGGGAGAAATTCTATAAAGTGGATAAAGCCAGAACGCGGGAATATGGCGGAAGCGGAATCGGCTTATCCATCGTCAAGGCAATTATGGAATCCATGAATCAGGAATATGGCATCCGTAATTATGATAATGGCGTGGAATTCTGGTATGAGCTTGAACTTGCATCGCCCCTTGATGGTGTCTCTCACCTGTCTGGAAATTCTGAAATAAATAATTTGTCATAAGGCAGATTTTAGAGTATAATGTACAGGAAAATATAGATATAGGAGAATGTGTTCCGGTGAAAAAGATTAAATTTTTATTATGTGGGTTAGGGATTGCCTGTATTGTAACAGGATGTGGAAGAACGGTAGAGCTGACGGAAGAGGAAAATGAAATTATTACCGAATATGCGGTCGGTCTGTTGTTAAAGTATGATAAATATTATAATAATCACCTGGTAGAGCTGACGGAAGAGACGGATACTGCGGAAACGCAGCCGGAGGAAGAAGAGCCGCTTCCGGAGGAAAACAATGATACAGAAGAGACTGAAGTTGCGGATACACCGGTAGTTGACGTTGCGGAAGAAGAGCCGCAGGCTTCTTCGATTGAAGAATTCTATGGAATAGAAGGAATTGGTTTTCAGTATTCCGGATATGAACTGCAGAATGAATACCCGCAAGTGACGGAAGACAGCACAGAACTTGCATTCGCAATGGAAGCGACAAGCGGTATGAAACTGCTTGTATTGAAATTTCAGGTTGTGAGCCTGAACGGCGTCGATACGGAGCTTAATATGATGAACTATGGAACAAAAGTCAGGGTTTCTGTAAATGGAGAGTCGCCTAAGAGCGCGCTTTCTACAATGCTGTTGAATGATTTGCAGACCTATAAGGGAATCATTGGACCGGCAGGTCCGGTGGAACTGGCAGCCGTTGTCGAAGTTCCGGACGGAACAAATGTAGAAAGTTTATCCATCATTTTAAGAAATGACACCGATAAAGCAACTCTGGTTTTGCAGTAAAAACGGGCGTTTCCGACATATTTTAAAAAAATTTAAAAAATTTGGAAAATTTATTAAAAATTCTGTTGACAATGTAGTTTTATGATGATATACTCTAATTCGTTGCTGAGGGAAACAGACACACAGTAACAGAACCGACCGGCAGAAGCCGGAGCGGAGCACCTTGACAAATGAACAGTAATG